>Ga0214919_10007840_pt1 | contig 14280 bp, 8 predicted proteins | sample LL1503_MetaG_FD_177994 | JGI IMG/M metagenome (GOLD analysis project Ga0214919, IMG submission 177994) | Freshwater microbial communities from Lake Lanier, Atlanta, Georgia, United States - LL-1503 | ecosystem: Environmental > Aquatic > Freshwater > Lake | place: USA: Georgia | collected 2015-03-15
CCCCCGCGATCCAAGATCGGATTGTCGTCAGCGCCAAGCGTTCGACGTCCGCGCCGCCCTGGTGGGTAGCGGGCCTCGTCGCGGCCAGTCTGGTTGTGGCGGGCTTGGGCGCGGTCTCGATCCTTCAGCGCCTGCCTCACACGCAGGTCTATGATACGGCCGTCGGCGGGCAGCGAACGATCAATCTCGAAGACGGTTCGAGCATCCAGCTCAATACCAACAGTCAGGTCGAGGTGCGCTATTCGCCCAAGGCGCGGGACCTGAGGCTGATCCGTGGCGAGGCCTACTTTGAGGTGGCCCCGAACAAGCAGCGGCCCTTTTCGGTCTATGCCCAAGAAGGTGTGGTTCGCGCTGTTGGCACGGCCTTTGTGGTGCGGCTAACGGGTGAGCGGGTCGAGGTCACCGTCACCAAGGGCAAGGTCGAACTGGCCGCCTTTACCCGTCCGGTGGGCCGCGCGTCGCTGGATCGCGTTGCCTCCCTGCCGCGCAAGCCTCTGACCATGGTGTCCGCGACCCATGGCGCAACCGAATTGGCGGTGCTGGATCAGGCCCATCTGATCGAACATCTTGATCTTGCGGCGCCGGAAGTGACCCGCAAATTGGCATGGCGCCAAGGGATGCTGGTCTTTAACGGCGAGACCCTTCCAAATGTGGTGGCCGATGTGAGCCGCTATACTGATGTGCAAATTGAGATCGCTGACCCATCGCTCAATGGCCTAAAGGTCGGTGGTTATTTCAAGGTTGGCGAGGTTGATCCCATGCTTGAAGCGCTCGAATCCAGCTTCGGCGTTCGCGTTGAGCGGATCGACGACAAGCATGTTCGTCTGCTGGCCTCACTTTAGAAAACCAACAATTGCCCTTGGTGTAAAAAAAACATCACATAGGGCAGGGGGCACTAGAGGATTTCTCAGTCCCATCGGTCCTATCCCCTAAGGCCGGTGACTAGGCAGTATCGTTGCGTCCATCGTCGCGCCAAAGATTAGGGAAGAAGGATCGCCATTTGCGCGTAAGGATCGCCGCTTGCCTGTTGGCTGGCTCTGTCCTTGCGAGTGCTGGCGGGGCTCAGGCTCAGGTCGCAGGTCCAGTCTGCAACCTTCGGATTGCCCAGGCCACGCTCGGTCCAGCCCTCGGGGCCTTGGCTGAGCAGTGTGGGGTTCCGCTCCTATTTCCTTATGAATTGGCCAGAACGGGGGGGATACATCCCGTTCGAGGACGGCGCACGATAGCTGAAGCCCTGAAGATCATGCTTCGGGGCACGTCTCTCACCGGTGAACTGACGGCCAGCGGGGTCATTACGATCTCGCGTTCCGTCGCCAACGGGGAGAAAGATATGACGCGCAATACAAGAACAGGTCTGCTGGCTGGGGCTTCCGCCTTAGTCATGAGCATCATCGGGACCAATCAGGTTCAGGCTGCCGACACCAAGCCTGCCGTGATCGAAGAAGTGATCGTGACCGCCACCAAGCGGGCTGAGTCCGTTCAAGACATTCCACAGAGCATCACCGCCGTCAGCGGCAAGGATCTCGAAGCCAAGGGCATCGAGAACTATGAAGACCTGACCCGCACCATCCCGGGCGTGATCGCCACCGGCGGTTCTAACTTCAACAAGTTCGTCGTGCGCGGCATCCAGACCTCGAACGGGACCAGCAGCAGCGGCGAGCAAAAGCTGGTGGCCATCTATCTGGATGACCTTCCCCTGACCTCGTTCTCGGTCCTGACCCCAGACATGCGCCCCTATGATATTGGTCGGGTTGAGGTTCTGCGCGGACCCCAAGGCACCCTGTTCGGCTCCGGCTCCTTGGCGGGGGCGATCCGTTATGTAACCAACAAGGCTGACCCGAGCGGCTATCATGCCTCGCTTGACGTTGACGCGGGTAAGACCAAGGGCGACGCCAATCGCCTGCGTCTAGGCGGCATGGTCAATGTGCCTCTGATCGAAGATCAGTTGGCGGTGCGTCTTGTCGGTTACACGCGCAACGAAGATGGTTGGGTGAACTATGCTGGTCCCAACGGCCGCAAGAATACCAACACGGCTGACGATTGGGGCGTGCGCGGCTCCTTGCGTTGGCAGCCTAACGATAAGCTGAACGCAACCTTCATGGTGACCAGCGATCACAATAAGGTTGGTGACTCTTCGCTCTATGACCCGACCCAAGGCCGCAATATCGCCAAGCGCGATTTCCCCTTCGCGGTGGATATTGACCTCGATAGCTACAATGCCACGGTCGAATATGATCTGGGCTTTGCGGACCTGACCTCGGCCACCGTCTTTGCCAAGTCCAAGACCGGTTGGAACCTCGATCTGGACGCCGTCTTGACCGCGGTCATGCCGTTCTACTTCCAAGAAAAGATCGATACGGATTCGGTGGTCGAAGACGTCCGCCTCGTCTCCAAGAAGGGCGGCAAGCTCGACTGGGTCGCTGGTGCCTTCTATCTGGATCAAAAGAGCGACTATGCCGACAGTTTCAACGTGCCCCAATCCTTCTTGGCCGCGCTGAAGATTACCGGTCTTGCGCCGATCCGCACGCCCAATGCCGATACCAGCATGGACCTGCGCAACAAGAAGAACTTCGAAGCCGCGCTCTATGGTGAGGCCAGCTATCACTTCACCGACAGCTTGACCTTCACGACCGGTGCGCGGGCGTCGAAATATGAGTTTATCGATGAGGACAAGGGCATTGGCTTTACCACCCCGACCCTGATCCCCGCGATCTTCACCTCGATCTTCGGTTATGGTGGGGCTAACATTGCTAAGGTCCCATCGGTCGCGCGGACCAACTCGACCGGCAAGAAGAGCAAGCTGATCGGCAAGTTCGGTCTGGAATGGCAGCCTAGCGCTGACCAGACCTACTACGGCTTGGCCTCGCAAGGCTTCCGCCGAAGCCACCCCAATGGCCCCTCGGCCAGCAATGGCGGTAAGAGCGCGATCAATCCAAACGATCCCGCCATCATTCCCGTCATGGCCGAGGCGGACTCGCTTTGGAACTATGAGCTTGGGGCCAAGAATATCTGGCTGGATGGACGTCTGCGCACCACGCTTGCAGCCTATTATATTGATTGGGGTCCAATGCAGGTGCCGCTGGTCCGCTCGTCGGATGCGACACCCTATGTCGGTACCGTCGGTAAGGCCCGCTCGATCGGTCTAGAAGCCGAAGTCGATGCCCTGATCAATGAGCATCTGGAAGGCGGCTTCAACGCCACAATCCAGAGCGCCGAGGTCACTGAACTGACCGCGACGGAGTCTCTGATCTCGGGTGCCGTCGTCGGCGCGAAACTGGCTTCACCAGAGTTTAAGGCCGGAGCCTATGCCAAGTACGGTTGGACCTTGGCCGATGGCTCTGACCTCTATGCTCGCCTCGACGCGCAGCATGTTGGGGAGTACGTCAACACCTTCCCCAATACGGCAGGTGCCAAGATCCCGAACGCGGCCTTTGCCAAGATCCCAGCCTATCAGAACGTCAATGTCAGCCTGGGCTGGGCTAAGGGTAATCTGAAGGCGGTGCTCTATGCCGAGAACCTTGGCAACAACCAGTCACCTATCTTTATCGACGCGGCCAACTACTCGCTGAACCGTTACGGCACCTTGCGTCCGCGCACGGTTGGTGTCCGGTTGGGTTGGAAGCACTAAGAGGCTTTAGGCGCGATGGGGTCTTCGGGCCTGATCGCGCCGACCTCTATCTAATGTCACAATGATCTCATAGTCTGATCCAAACCTCGGCGTGATCGCGCGATCGGGGCAGGGGAGTGGTTACCATGTCCATGCTGCGCAAGGCTCAAGCCCTTGGGTTTACGATGGTTTTGTCTCTCGCAGGAGGGCCTCTGGCCTCAGCCGCGGATATGAGACTGACCACCCCTCAGGGCCAACTTTTGGGCGAGGTCGGAGCAGAGGACGGTATCGCCGTCTTTAAGGGCATTCCCTATGCTGTGCCGCCGGTCGGCGTGCGCCGCTGGAAACATGCCGAGCCTGCACCGGCCTGGCTCAGCCTTCGCAGCGCCAAGACCGCCGGTCCTGCCTGTATGCAGATGACCATGCCCGAGAGCTTGACCTTCGGTCCGGGCAAGACCCAGCCTGTGCTCTATTTCGAGCCCGGCGACGTCACCAGCGAAGACTGTCTCTATGCGAACGTCTGGACCCCGGCCAAGGGCGGCGAGATCAAGCGCGCGCCTGCCCCTGTGATGCTCTGGATCCATGGCGGCGGTTTTGTTGGCGGCGCAGGCTCTTCGCCCAACTATGACGGCACGCAATTGGCCAAGAAGGGTGTGGTGGTGGTCAGCATCAACTATCGCCTCGGCATTTTCGGCTTCTTTGCCCATCCCGAACTGTCGGCGGAAAATGGCCAAGGGGCGTCGGGTAACTATGGCGTCACCGATCAGGTCGCGGCCCTGAAGTGGGTTAAGGCCAATATCGCGGCCTTTGGCGGCGACCCCAACAATGTCACCATCTTTGGCGAGTCTGCTGGAAGCTGGGCGGTTAGCCTGCAACTGGCGACCCCCCTGTCCGAGGGCCTGTTCCACAAGGCTATCGGCGAGAGCGGGGCCTATTTCTATTCGATGCCAGACCTGAAGACCGCCGTGAACGGCATGGAGTCGGGCGAAACCATGGGCAAGCGCTTTGGTGACAAGGTGGCTCCCGGCGGCTTGTCGGGCCTACGGGCCCTAAGCGGTGATGCTCTGTTGCTTGCCAGCATGACCATGCCCGGCGCCCCCAGTTTTGGCCAGTTCTTGGTCGTCGACGGCTATGTGCTCAAACGCTCCGTACGCGAGACCTACCTGCGCGGCGAGCAGCATGCGGTGCCGGTCATGGTGGGCTCAAACTCTGATGAGGGCTCAGGTCTATCCGACTTTGGCATCGTGGCCGGAACGCCGAAGGATGCAGCGACCTATGTGGCTCAGGTCAAGGCGCGCTATGGCGATCTGGCCCCGGCCTATCTGAAACAATATCCTGCGACCAACCTGACCGATGCGGTGTTCAACGCCTATCGCGACTCCGAATTTGGCTGGCGTATGGAACATTGGGCGGGTCAGATGGCGGCTACGAAGTCTCCTGCTTGGCTCTATCACTTCTCGCACCTGTCGCCTGCCGGCGAGGCCGTGCACTGGGTGGATTTTGGGGCCAATCAGCGTAGGCTCGGGGCCTTCCATGCCTCGGAAATTGCATATGTTTTCAACAATCCACAAGCTCAGTTGCGCTCTAGCGACAAGGTCAAGCCGGCGGACGTCGCGCTGGCCGATCAGATGAGCAGCTATTGGGTCAATTTCGCCAAGTCCGGCAATCCCAACGGCGTGGGCCTTCCCGAATGGAAGCCCTATCTGGACAAGGATCGCCGCTATATGGCCTTTGACGAGACCTCTGTACCGTCGGTCAATCTGCTGCCGGGCCGCCTAGAGCTGCACCGCACCATCGACACAGTGCGAACCCAAAAATCCATCCCTTGGAACGGAGCTCAAGCCGGATTGCTTGGCCAGACGGTTCCTGCCACGGTGACCGCAACTGCCCGTTAAAGCGTTTCTCAAGCCTTCAATCTCTTAGGACATGACCATGACCTCGAAGCTCAATAATGATCCCCGCATCGACCCCCGGATCAAGGCCATCTTTGGTCAGACCGGCGACCTCGTCCCGACGGGTAATGCCAAGGACCGGGCGGAAATGCTGGCCTATGAGGCGAGCGAAGAGGGCTTGGCTGCTGCTGCTGGCTTGAGCGCCATGTTCGATATGGTCGATAATGAGTTTGTCGCCCCGTCGGCGGGTCTGGTCATCCGCACTGAGCGCTTCCAATCGGCGCCCGACGGCAACTGGGTCAATATCCAATATATCCGCCCAGACACGGACGAGACCCTGCCTTGCGTCTATTACATCCATGGCGGCGGCATGATGATCATGTCTTGCTTTGATGGGCTCTATAAGGCTTGGGGCCGGATCATAGCCGCGCGCGGCGTGGCCGTGGCCATGGTCGATTTCCGCAACTGCCTGCGCGCCTCCTCTGCGCCAGAGGTCGATCCCTTCCCAGCCGGTTTGAATGACTGCGTGTCGGGCCTAAAATGGGTCAAGGAAAATAGCGCCAAGCTCAATATCGATCCTGACCGCATCGTCGTGGCGGGTGAAAGCGGCGGCGGCAACCTGACCCTCTCCACGGGCCTCAAGCTCAAGCAGGACGGCGATATTGGCCTGATCAAGGGGCTCTATGCCCTCTGCCCCTATATTGCCGGCGAGTGGCCCCTGCCGCAAAATCCGTCCTCGAGTGAGAACAACGGCATCTTCCTCGAACTGCACAATAATCGCGGGGCCATGGCCTATGGCATCGAGGCCTTCAATGAGCGCAACCCTCTGGCTTGGCCTGCCTTTGCCACGGCAGAGGACGTCAAGGGCCTACCGCCGACCGTGATCAGCGTCAATGAGTGCGATCCTCTGCGCGATGAGGGCATCAACTTCTATCGCCTCTTGATGCAAAGCGGCGTCAATGCCCGCTGCCGACAGGTCATGGGCACGACCCACGGCGTCGAGATCTTCGTCATCTGCTGCCCGGACATCAGCCGGGATACGGCCAATGATCTGGCGCGGTTCTGCCGCGAACCGCTCTAATCTAACGTGAAAGGGTCTGTCCTGGTTTCGTCTAGGACAGGCCCCATCCGCGCTTGAGGGCATTCAGCGCTTGGGCGTTGAACCGCACGCTGACCGACGCCTTGGGCACCAAGCCATTGAAGCCGTGATAGGCGCCGGGCACGACCAGCAGCTCAGTCGGAACGCCAGCGGCGATCAGACGGCGCGCATAGTCCACATCCTCATCGACGAAGAGATCTAGCGCCCCGACACTGATGAAGGTGGGTGGTAGGCCTGACAGGTCCTTGACCCGCGCAGGAACCGAGCCAGCCGGTGGGTTGGCACTGCCCGGAGCCATGCCGAGCAAGGATTGCCAGCCAAACCGATTGGAGCCCGTATTCCACAGGAAGTGGCCAATATGGTCGGGCGCAGGCTTGGTCGAGCCGGTCCGGTCGTCGAGCATCGGATAGATCAGCAGTTGGAAGGCGAGGGCATATTCGCCGCGATCCCGCGCCGCGATGGCCAGCATGGCCGCATGACCACCGCCCGCACTCTCGCCGCCGACCGCAATTCGCTTCGGATCAATGCCAAGACTAGCCGCATTGAGGTTCATCCACTTCAGGGCGGCGTAATTGTCCTCCAGTGCGCCGGGGAAGGCCGTCTCAGGTGCAAGGCGATAGTCGACCGACACCACCAAGGCGCCGCAGGTCGCGGCAATGTCTTGCAACGAGGCTGGGTTACCATCGACGCGCCCGCCCACGAACCCGCCACCGTGCATGTGCAGATAGGCCGGGCAACCCTTCTGACCGCCCGTACCATCAATCATCATAACCGCTACATCCGGCGCGCCCTTGGCTCCGGGAATGTTCTTCATCACGGGCTGAGGTGCGGGCGCGGGCTTGGGCGGCATACCCGGCCGAGCCCGCATCATCGGTAAGGTCGCTTTGCTGATGGTGTTCTGCGGCAAGGCCTTGGCCGTTGCCAAAAGCTCCGGATCGACCAGGGCGAAGGGATCAGCAGGAGCAGAGGCGACGGCCGTTGCCGCCTTTGACGATGCCGCCAATAGGCCCGAGGCTGCGACACTGCCCAGCAGGCCGAGGCCCAGATTTCGCCGATTGATCTCGTTCATGTTTTGGTTCCTTGCAAAGGCGTTGGGCCGGGGGACTCGCTTTGCGATCATGCCTAAGAGATGGTGGTGCGTTAAGGAAAATCGCATGGTCAGGCCCGTCGCGCGGGCCTTAAGAGACTGTCCAATCCTGCCGCACGAGGGTAGGAAAGGACATGGCTGATACGCTGGACCAGATCGACCTTGCCGCCCTGACGGCCTTTGACGACATCATTGATGTGCGCAGTCCGGGCGAATTTGCCGAAGACCATATGCCGGGCGCGATCAATCTGCCTGTGCTGAGCAATGCCGAGCGGGTCGAGATCGGCACGCTCTATGTCCAAAAATCTCGCTTCCTCGCCCGGCGGATCGGTGCCGCCTATGTGGCCCGCAACATTGCCCATCATCTCGAAACGACGCTCGCCGACCGACCGGGGGGCTATCAGCCACTGATCTATTGCTGGCGCGGGGGCCAGAGGTCTAATGCCATGGCCACGGTCCTGCGTCAGGTTGGTTGGCGCGCCATGCTGGTCACCGGAGGCTATAAGACTTGGCGGCGGTTTGTCAGTGAGAGCCTCTATGATGCAGAACCGTCGCTGAAGGTCATCTTGCTCGATGGCAATACCGGCTCGGCCAAGACCGAAATCCTAGGGCGCATGGCCTCGCGTGGGGTGCAGGTGCTGGACCTTGAGGGACTGGCAGCCCATCGGGGTTCCGTGTTCGGGGCCATGTCGCGTGACGGTCAGCCCAGTCAAAAGATGTTTGAAGGTCGCCTGCTTCAGGCCATGGCCACGCTCGATCCGAGCCGTCCGGTGCTGATTGAGGCGGAATCCAGCAAGATCGGTGACCGAATGGTGCCGCCGATCCTGTGGAAGGCCATGCAGACTGCCCCGCGCATTGTCATCGCGGCCACCCCTGCCGACCGGGTCGGCTATCTGGTGCGGGCCTATCGCGACATTTCAGAGGACGAGACGGCGCTCTATGAGGCTATTGACCGTTTGCCGCCACTCTATGGTCGCCAGCGGCTTGCCGACTGGAAGCAGATGGTCACGGATCGGGCCTTTGAACAACTCGCTCAGGACCTGATGGAGATTCATTATGATCCCGCCTATGGCCGATCTAGCCGACAAGATGTGCGGGTCTGTCTGGGGACCATCACCCCGCCCAATCTGGACGATGAGGGCCAAGAGGCCGCTGCCGACCAGATCGCTGCCCTGATGCTCAGGCTGTAACGGTCAGGCGATGGCCGTCTTTGCGCACCGATAGGCTGCCGATGATCCAAGCCGATTGGCCCAGCGCAGCCATCTGCGCCACCAACCCATCCCCCTGATCGGCAGGCACCGCCGCGAGCATCCCGCCAGCGGTCTGAGGATCGAACAGCAGGGCAAAGCGCGGGTCTTTGCGCAGCGCCTCATCAAAAGACATTCGATCTGCCAGAGCGGCGTTCTGCGGATAGATCGAGCTATGGACCCCGTCCTTGGCCAATGGGATCGCCCCGTCGCACCAGGGCACGGCCTCAAGGCTGATCTGGCCCGATAGGTCCGACTGTTCCAGCATTGCGTGAAGATGGCCCGCGAGGCCAAAGCCGGTGACGTCGGTCATGGCATGGGCTTGGGTACGTAAGATCTGGCTCGCTGGTCCGCTGGACTGGATCATCTGGCGAAGGGCCGCTGCGACCCACCTGCCCTTGGCGAGGCCCCGCATCTCAGCGGCCATGACGGTACCCACACCGATGGGTTTGGTCAGGATCAGACGGTCGCCAGCCTTAGCACCGCTAAGGCCGGTGGCGCTGCGTCCGTTCATTAGGCCGGTGAGCGTCAGGCCGACTGTCAACTCCGCGCCAAGGCTGGTATGGCCGCCGACCATATCTGCCCCGGCTGACGAAAGGGCAGACTGAAAACCTGCCATGATTTCGCGCACGGTCTGGGCCTGCTTGGCCTCAGACATGGCTGGCAGGATCAGGCTGGCCAAGGCGGCTTGCGGATCGGCCCCCATCGCCCAGATGTCGCCCAAGGCGTGGTTGGCTGTGATCTGCGCGAGGACATAGGGGTCCAGCGTGAAGGCACGGAAATGGTCGCAGGTCAGGACCTGCTGGGCTGTTCCCACCGACAGAACCGCCGCATCATCGCCGCGACCGCGCACAATGTCAGCGCGGCTGGGTGCCTTGAGGTCGCAGAGGGCGGCGGCCAGCACATCCGGTCCAACCTTTGACCCACACCCCCCGCAAAGGGGCTGGGCCTGCTCCAGCGCCATCACCCCGAGCGCGACGGGGCCTGACAAGGTCGAGCGCTCCATCGGTGTTGAAGCAGAACTGAGACGTTCTAAGAACCGCTGGTCGATCTGATCTTTCCACGCCCAGAGGCCGGGAAGGCTTAGACTCACCCCCCACTTTTCAGCCACGGCAGCCTTGGCCCCCAAACTGATCAGTTTCAGATAGTCCCCTTGGGGATGAAACGGACGCATCCGCCCGCCGGACAGCGCCGCTTGCAGATTGGCGAACAGGATGGGCGCTTGGCGCACCGCAAAGACCCCCGCCTTAGGACGCGGACTAAGGTCCATATGGGCGCAGTCACCGACGGCGAAGAGGGTATCGTGGCTGATACTCCGCAAGGTACGATCAACCCGGACATATCCGTCCTTAAGGCTCAGACCCGTCTGTTCGAGCCATGGCGCGGGCAGGGCTCCGGCCACCGATGCAAAGAAGGCCGCTTCGACGGTTTGACCGTTGGCGAGATGGGCGCACGATCCCTCGACCCGATCCACCTTAGAGCCGGTGCGTAGGTCTATGTTCAGGTCTTTAAGTTTTCGCGCCAAGCTATAGCGCAGGCTCGGCGGCGCGAGGGGCAAGATCTGGTCGGCAGCCTCAATCAAGGTCACACGCGTCTCGGGCGATAGGTTCCTCAGGCGGTGGTGCATGGCCATGGCCAGCTCGACCCCGCCGACCCCGCCTCCGATGACGGCAGCGGTGGCTGGACGGCTCCCGGCTGCCACCTGGTCAAGATAGGCCTGCCAGCCTTGAGCGAAGCGCGACATCGGCTTGGCGGGCCAAAGGGCTGTCTCGCCTTCAACCGTCAGAGGCTGTCCTGAAGCAATGCCGATATCCAAGGAGGCGGTATCGAACGCGATGTCAGGACGGCCAGCGATGCTTGCCCGGCCAGCCTTGACGTCCAATCCGACGACATGACCCAAGATCAGCCGCGCCCCTGCAAAGCGTGCCAATTTGACCAGATCAATCTCGACCTCATCACGCTCATAGTGCCCAGCGACAAAGCCCGGCAACATACCGGTATAGGGCGCTGTCGGATCTGGATTGACCAAGGTGAGCCGCACGCCGGGCAGGGGCGCCATACCCCACATCTTGAGCAGAAGGGCGTGGGCGTGACCGCCGCCGATGAGCAGAAGATCGCGCGTGATCGGAGCGCTCGCACGCATGATAGAGCCTCCCCTTCGCCTGCAATTCCGCTCGGCAGCAGCGCTCAGCCCCTGCACGAAAGCACTGATCGGGTTGGCCTTGTCAAGGCGCAGCCACGAGTGGCCGGATGTCGCGGCCAAAGACCGATTGTGTTACCCGTTATAATATGACAGCAATAACGCCAATATTTTCAACATATGGGAGCGACGAGATGCGGGTTTGGCTTGGAGCCCTAGCGGGCGCGGCGGCAATGATCACGGCGACGATCGCCACAGCTCAGCCGGTCGGAATGATTGAAAATGCCTATAAGGGGCAAGTCGCGGCCCGGATGAAGGCCCCGCTGGCGAAGACGGATCTGTTCGATGATCAGGCCATGCGGGTGGTCCTGTGCGGCACCTCTGCGCCGTTCCCAGATGCGAACCGTGCCAAGTCCTGCACGGCCGTCATCGTCAAGGGTCACGCCTATCTGGTCGATGTTGGCCCGGGCTCGGTCAATGAGCTCATGCTGATGGGCTTTCCGATGGATCACATCGCCAGCGTCTTCATTACCCACTATCACTCAGACCATATTGGTGACCTTGGCGAACTTCGTTTCAACAGTTGGGCCGGTGGCCGTGCGGCACCCTTGCCGGTCTATGGGCCTGAGGGGGTTGAAACGGTCGTGGCAGGCTTTAATCAGGCCTATAGCCTCGATGACACCTATCGCACGGCCCACCATGGCGCGGACGTGATGCCACCTGCCGCTGCCAATCTGAAGGCCTCGACCTTTGCGCTGGGTACAGACGGCACCAAGGTTGTTTTCCAAAATGCGGACATCAAGATCACGGCCTTTAAGGTCAATCACGATCCGATCCGTCCGGCTGTCGGCTATAGGTTTGATGCCGGTGGTCGTTCAGTGGTCGTGACCGGCGACACGGCCCCAACCCCGATGATCGCTCAGATGGCGAAGGGGGCCGACATATTGATCTCTGAAGCCCTGTCCATGCGCATGATGAAAGACATTCAAGAGGGCGCCAAGGGGGCTGGAAATATCCGTCAGGCCAAGCTGATGGGGGATGTGCAAAACTACCACATCGATCCGGTCGATGGGGCCAAGGCCGCCAATGAGGCTGGTGTGAAGCTGCTGATCTACAGCCACCTGGCCCCGAACCTGCCCGTGCCAGCGCTTGAAAAGCTATTCTTTGATGGGGTTGCCGCCATTCGCGACCCTGCCACCTGGGCGGTTGGCTTTGACGGCATGAGGGTTGATCTGCCCTTTGCAGGCGGCGCGCCCGTCTCTGGTAAGGTCACCATGCCGGGCCGTAACTAAAATACTGATCGCAAACCTCTGGTCCTGCCCCGCCTAGCTCTATATGTCGCGGGGTAGTGATCAGGGAGGATCCATGGGACAGGAACGAGAGACCGCTAGGCCTGCGCCCTATCGCGGCATTGTGGCCCAGCTGGTCCACTGGATTTGCTACCTGTTCCTCGTGCTTTCGGGCTGGAAGATGCGGGGCGATTGGCCCACGGCAAAGAAGGCCGTCCTTCTGGCTGCGCCCCATACCTCCAACTGGGACGGTATCTATATGCTCGCGGCGGTGGGCTATTACCGCAGTAAGGTGCGTTGGATGGGCAAGAAGAGCCTGACCACCGGTCCCTTCGGCGGCATCGTTAAGGCGCTAGGCTGCGTGCCCATCGACCGTTCCGCCAGTCATGATCTGGTGCAGTCAATGACCCAAGCCTTTGCCGACTCCGCCGAGATGCTGCTTCTGGTTCCGCCCGAAGGCACCCGCAGTCTAACGGCGGCTTGGAAGACGGGCTTTTATCACATCGCCAAGTCGGCCAATGTGCCCATCGTCATCACCATCCTCGACTACGGCACGCGCACCATCCATGTCGCGGACCTGTTCTACCCCACGGGCGATATCGACGCCGATATGGCCAAGCTCAAGGCCTACTATGCCAACGCCGTGGGCAAGCACCGCGCCAAGTTCTCTGCGGCCTAACGCCTAGAGGGCCTGCTCGGCACAGGCCTTGGCAGCGGGATAGTCGGCCTTGCCATTGCTGGCGCGCAAGGCGCGGTCGGCCACGACGATCAGCTTGGGCGTCTTGTAGCCTGCGAGGGATTTTCGCACAAAGGCACGGACCTCGGCGGCATCTAGCTTTTCACCCGCGACCAGCTCCACAACCGCGGTGACGGATTGGCCCCACTTCTCGTCGGGCAGGCCAATGACCAGCGCATCGTCGATGGCGGGGTGGCGCTTGAGCACCTCTTCGACCTCTTCGGGGAAGACCTTTTCACCGGCAGTGTTGATACAGGCGCTGCCTCGGCCCAGCAGGGTCAGGGAGCCATCGGCCTCCACCTCGCACCAGTCGCCCGGGATGGAATAGCGCACGCCGTCAATGACCCGAAAGGTCCGTGCCGACTTTTCCTCATCCTTGAAATAGCCGACGGGATTGGGCGGGCCCAAGGCCACAAGGCCCCGAACGCCAGAGCCGGGCAGGACCGGCTGGTCGTTCTCGTCGAACACCCGGCAACGGTCGCTGAGGACGAACTTCGCTGTGGGGACCTCTCCATCCTTGGTCATGATTGAGCTGCCCATACCCAGGGCTTCGGAAGAGGAGAACCCGTCATTGAGCACGGCATTGGGCATGTGGTTGAGCAGGCCGCGCTTGATCTCTTGGCTCCACATCACGCCGGATGAGACCATGCCCACGACGCTGGAGACATTGAACTTGCCGACATTGGCATCGAGCGCATTGAGCAGGGGACGGCCAAAGCTGTCGCCGACCAGAACCAGACCGGTTGGCTGATGGTCGTGAATGGCCTGCAACATCTCATCTGCATCGAAGCTCTCGCCGGTCAGGGTGATGACGCAGCCGCCGTTCAGGTGAGCCCCCATAGCCGTCAGAAGGCCGGTGCCATGCATCAGGGGCGGAGCGGGCAACAGGCGGCTCATCGGTGGAGCCGTCCGCATCTTTTCGCGCAATTCGTCATAGGTCTCAGGCACGGGGCCCAGCTTGCGCTCATTTTGCAGCGTGATTTCGCGCATATCGTCATGGTTCCACATCACGCCCTTGGGCATGCCGGTGGTCCCGCCTGTGTAGATGAAGAGCTGGTCTTCGCCCGACCGTTCGATCTTCAGCGCAGAGCCATCGCCCTCTGCCGACAGGACCTCAAAGGCCTCCGCAAAGGGGGCCAGTTGCCCGTCCATGCTGATCTCGATCCAGTTTTTGACGTTGGGC
>Ga0214919_10007841_pt1 | contig 14280 bp, 11 predicted proteins | sample LL1503_MetaG_FD_177994 | JGI IMG/M metagenome (GOLD analysis project Ga0214919, IMG submission 177994) | Freshwater microbial communities from Lake Lanier, Atlanta, Georgia, United States - LL-1503 | ecosystem: Environmental > Aquatic > Freshwater > Lake | place: USA: Georgia | collected...
AAGGTTTTGGTGTCGTATGCCTTTTTAGGTGAATGACATTGAAACCTTGTTTGGCTTGGTAGCTCAGTTGGTACGAGCGAACGACTGAAAATCGTTAGGTCGCCGGTTCGATCCCGGCCCAAGCCACTTCAATACCCTTGATATAACTGCGGATAGGCCTCAGTTAAAACTAGAATAACCGCATGTCTAATAGACAAAAGCATATACGCCAGACGGGCTTCATCCCTAAAAATGATGGCGTGCTTTTTATCCGGTTAGTGGCAGTTGTGATTTTAATTAGCGTGACTGTAATTCCATTTATTTTTGACTCTTTCACAGCTTCAAAACTTTTAGTTGCATCGATTGGTTTGTTGTTTTTCTCGATCAATCTGCTGCGTCTAGACTCCTCAGTCAGAGTTAACATCATCCCTCGCTTAATATTAATTTTAGTTACAGCATATGCCTTTGTGCTGTTTCTTGGCTGGTGGAACTCTGATATGCCTTTCATCCGAGGAGCATTTGGCCAATTCGGCAGGGGTAATGGTCTTTTTTACTATTTTTTCAATCCTAATTTTCATTTTTTCGATAAAAACTATAACTAATTCGGGAAAAGTTGGAGCGAATCGTTTATTAAATTATTTTTCTTGGTTTTTGGTGATATATGCAACTGCCCAGAAATTCGGATTTGATTTTGCCCAGTTAGATACTAGGGGTATCTCGCCGGTAGTACTGACCTTTGGAAACAGCAATTTTGCCGGCGGAATGATTCCTGTGTTATTCACTTATCACCTTATCTATGCGGTGACGTCTAAAAGGTTTCCTGCGCAAACTACGTGCCTATTATTTTCCTTGTTAATAAGTGCGACTTTCCCAGCTGCCGTGCAAGGCTATCTGATCATTTTGTTTGCCTTCGCTCTTGGAATTTCACTGTATATTTTTCAAAAAAGTAAATCAGGTTGGGCTGCACGAGCCTTGGTAGCGACATGGGCACTTGCAGTTTTGTGCATTGTTCTTGGAATTAGGGGGACATTTGCCCTAGCTGGTGTTTTTGAACGGCCTAGCTTCCAAGCACGAATTGAGTATTGGCGAATAGCTACAAAAGTCATTATGGATCACCCGTTTTTAGGAGTGGGACCTGACAAGTTGTATGACGTATCTGCTGCATACATGTCACCTGGCTCCCTAAATTTAATTACAACTACGAGAATGGATAATGCTCATAATTGGTTTCTAAATTTAGCTACCAATTTTGGGCTCATTTCTCTATTTTTCCTATCACTAATCCTCTTTGCGGTTTTTGTAACTGGGTTTAGATTAATTCGCGAAAAAAATGGTTTGGACTCTTTCTCTCTTGCTTCATTCGGGGCCTTTTGTGCAATGTTTATTGATGGTTTAGTTTCACTAGAGCAGCCCGGGCTTGGTATTTGGCTATATTTCTTTGCAGGAGTAACAATTGGAAGTTACTTTAATACTAAGAAGAAATCTGAGCATAAACTAGAAGCTAAAATCTTAAAGGGCTTACCCACAAAAAAGAATTTCCAAAGAGCCCTTGCTTCAATTCCTATAGCTGCAGTGATTTTTACTACTGCTACTACCTCTACAAGAGTTATTCAGGATGGTTTATTGCGTCATGCGATTCAATCCCAATTATCTTTTGGAGCCGATAACTCTAATCTAGAGAGGATTGCATCGGCGGCAGTCAACCTGAAAGCTGAACCCGAGTATGCTGTCCAGTCTTTACAATCGTTGGCGTTGGCAGGCGACAGCAAGCGGATCGATAAAGTCTCGCGAGCGGTTTATGATTTCAACAAGACATCTGTTCAAGCAACACTCATTAGAGCTGATGTTCTGAGAGCTCTTGGTCGATTAATTGAATCCTGTCCACTTAGAACTTCGTTAATAAACAATTCTCCCTGGGATAAGCAACAGGTAGAAACATACCTAATCTGCCATTTAAGGGGGTGGAAGGACAACAATTACCTTGGAGTACTTAAAAAAGTTGCAGCTTACAAGCCTGCGGATGATTACTCAGAAATTCCAGCGGATGGAAATGAAATTGTTCAGTTAAACTCAAGGATTGCACATTTTGCAATATGGGCTCGAGTAAATTTAGAAATTGGAAAACGGGAAGAAGCGATTCAAGAACGAGATTATGCTCTCAAATTGATCACACGTATACTAGAGATTGAGCGAAATACTAACTTGCCTCTAAGCCAACCGAATAGAGACTCTTACATTATGCTTTTAGATTTTTAGGCTGGCTCAAGAAATTCTGATTCTCAGGTGGTTTATTCTTAATACTGGTTATTTCGAGATTTAATCTTGAATTTACTGTGTGGCAAAACTTTTTTCAATCATCCAAGGGCTTCACGGTGACATAAGAAACACATATCTCTCTTTCCGGGTCCACTTGAGGCTATGGTCCTCATTTGGTCTGAGCAATTCTTAGAAGATCGTCAAGTAATAAATTCGATCCCAGCCCAAGCCATAAAATCTATTCTACTCATTCATTTGGAACACTAATGCCTTTTATAAAGTACAAATCATTCTTTGTAAATGATTTTTGAATGTCCTATTCCTGCATTCTTTCATATATATCTGCATATTTATTAATGGCCTGATTCATGTCAAAGTGTTTCATCGCAAGCTCTCTGCAGCGCTCTGGAGTGAATTTGTCCTTGACCAATCCGATGATTTGATCAGAGACATTCATTAAAGATTCTCTGGCATCTACAACTATTCCGGTTTGAGTTCCCTTTAACATAGAATCTAAATCTCCAATTCCTTTGCTCACTATTACAGGTCTGCCAGAAGCTAGAAATTCAGCAATTTTAGTTGGAACTGCTGCTGCCAAGCTACTCGGATCTAATTGTTTGCAAATTGCCATTCCAAAGTGGGATTCTCTGAGAATTTTGGGCATTTCTGAATTGCTCACGCTTAGAATCAAATCTTCTCCAACTCCTAATGAATTTCTTGAAGATTCGCTACCTCTCGCCCATATGACTTTAAGTTTGGTTGACTTTCTTATTTCAGCAATAATTTCCTTAGTCCTGTCTAAGTCATAGTAATTATTGAAGGTTCCAGATAGTAAGCAAGTTAGCTCCGAAATTGGCATAGGCGTTGGCATAAATTTTTGTGTTTGAACGCAAGTTGGTATAACTCCCCTAATTTGAGGAATTTTAGAATGCCGTGCCTGCAAAATTGGAACAACTGCAGACGTTAATGTGACCATCGCTGTCGATCTGCTTGCGGACAAATCTTCAAGCGCTCTGGCTCCTCGGGCTGTGACTTGGTTCCAACCCGGCGACTTTATAAGCAACCTTTGGTCCGACCATAAGCTTCTTACATCCCATAAGACTGGTGCGCTTACGCTGCTGAGAAGCCCAGCAACTGTTGCAATATCGCTTCTCCCATGTAGAACTTCAGTATTAGGAATACTTCTTCGAAGATCTAGCAAACGCTTAACCCCACCCACGGGACCATTAATCTTAAACTCCTTACAAACCCAGTTTATTCCGGCTTTTGTAAAAATCTCCCGTACTTCATTGCTAGGTTTAACTTTTTCAAAACTGATTAGGCAAATTCTATGATCAATCTTCGTTAATCCAATTAGCAATGGCAAAACCTGGCTTAAGCCGACACCCTCTTGAATCGAATCAACAGTTAAGTAAGTTAAATCGTATTTATCCAATTCTAAATTACACTTTCGAATAACTCATCCCAAGATTTAAGAACATTTCTCTCAGAATGAGTATCACGGATATACTGTTGACCCTTTTCTACTAACTCACCACATAATTCTTGAGATTCTAGTAGCTCTGAAATTTTTAAATCCCACTGTTCTGGTGTCGAACAAATCCCATCGACGTCAACAGTTTTCATGACCCTAGAATAAGCGAGAGAGGGTGATGCAAGCACTGGCAATCCCACCCTCCACATCATTAAAAGACGATTTTCAGCTTTCAAATGATTCAGGCTCGCTGAAGGGTCCAGTGGTAACACGGCTATGTGCGACTTTGCGGCAGCTTCAACTACGGCTTGTAAACTCCATTCAGTTATTTTGAAATTATTTCCTAATACTGATGGAATTTCTCCAATAATTCTTTTGGTATCTTGCAAAAAGTACTTCCCAAAAAGCAAAGGGTATTCAAGATTAGTGACCATTTCCAAAGTCACCGATTTAGTCACAGCTGCTTGAGTGAAGAATTTTTCTAATTGGAGTAACCCCTTCGCCGTAAAGGGTAACCCCTCCCAAAGTAGTGTTGGTTTGTTAGTTTTCAGTACAGTTTTGTTGAATTTCCTCATAGGAAACTCTTCATGAAAATCTAGAATGGGGTGGGTGTTGGCACAAAATGGAATAATGGTTTCTCTCTGCTCTATCGTCTCACATGCGACCGCTTGGGATAAGGAACAGGCCTCACTAACAATTTTCCTGAACTGCCTAGGGATTCCAGAATTGTGACCCATCAAGACCTTGCCCGCACCCCGCAACCAATCCCTCCACAAATCTTCATCACCGAGGTATCCATCTACTAGGTCCAAAATTATTGGTGTATGCCTATGACGCCTTGTAAGCTTTGTAAAATCTGATCTTCCTGACAAGAAAAGGACATCGAATTTTTGATCAAGATCGAGCACAATTTCATGACCCCTTATTTTTGCCCAGTGAAGAAGTCGTCTTCTGTCGGCTGGGTGGTTTAAGTCAGGACTATAGGGTTGATAACCAATCTTTAATGTTCTCACACGTCTAGTGTAGCCACCCCGGAAGTCTTTGGAAGGAGGCTGGGTGTGCATCCTGTATTTGGAGTACAACGTATAGTAACTTCAGTAGCACTTTGGCCTTGAGGGAAGACTTGGATGGTATCAAATGAAAAATGAGACCAAAAGGCAAAAAGTGGTGCTCACTTTTTCTCAGGCTATTACCACACCAATTTATGACGCAATTGTTGAAGAGTTTTCAGAAATGGAAATTGATCTCTACTGTGCATATTTTGGGTGTGAAACTTCACCTTTACAGATTTTTGCTAATTCAATCTTAGTTGAAACAGTAAAGTACCCCGTGAGTACCAAGTTTGAACTCGTGCGGTCGTTTGTAAAGTTTATGATTTTATGCAGGAAGGTTTCTCCAACTGCGGTTATAGGTTTTGGCCAAACCGCAACTATACTTGGACTCTCAGGTGCAATCACGACCACAAAAGCTAAGCGGGTATACTTTAGACAGCACACATCATCCAACAAAATACGACGGTTCTCCAAGGGGCATTTCTATGATTTATTCAGCAATTTTTTAGCTCAAAACATTATTGTCTCAAATAAAAATACTTACAGCTACTTGGTTCGGGAAGAAAATGTCAATGCTCAGAAATTGGTGATCTGTGAATTTGGTTTCCCAATTGATTACTTTACTTCAAACTGTGCTGAAAGAGTATTGGAACTTAAACATAAGTACAGAATCGCTTCAGAGCTCTTTGTGGTTGGCATCGTTTCAAGGATAACCCCAATTAAAGGGGTAATTTTCACAATTACTGCATTTAGTCAATTCCTCCAATCAAACCCTAATTCGGTGCTCGTAATTGCAAATGCCATGGGTGCGAAACCAAAAGATATTAATGCTTTGATTGCCACTATCCCTGAAAAAAACATAAGAGTGCTAGATAGAGAGACTGATATGGCAGCAGTCTATGGTTCTATGGATGTACTAATTCATGTACCAATTAGTAGCGAAGTTGAATCTTATGGTCTCGTTTATGTTGAATCATTCTTGTCCGGGCTTCCCACAATTATTACTCTGTCTGGAATCGCACATGAAATTGCAGAAGATGGTAAGAATTGCCTAATTGTAGATTACCAAGATTCTGATGGTATCTACAATGCACTCGTTAAACTTCATGGGGACGAGAGTTTAAGATTGATTTTAGGTAGAAATTCTCGTCAAACTGTTTTGCACTTGAATCTCGAAAAGATGCGTGAAAAGTACAGAGCTTTCCTTTTGGGAATATTGGAATCTTCACAATCTTAGTCATTTTTTGATCAATTTAGACTGACGTGGCTCGTAGATTCTTATTTAAGCGCTTTGTTAAGCTTTCATTTATGCCCTCAATGTACAGGTCAATCAAAGTAATCTGTTAGACTTGCGGGATTGAAACTTCTTAAGTGGGGGAATTGTGCGCGTACTACTAACTGGTGCTGGTGGGTTTGTTGGTCACCATACTCTAGCTCATCTTCTTAAGACGACTTCGTGGGATATCATTGCCACCGATTCGTTCAGGCACTTTGGCACTTCGGCTCGTATTCGCGCAGTTTTCGATGAGTTGCCAAATGATCGCAATCGCGTAAAGGTAATTACACATGATCTTTCTACTCCGATTGATTCTGTGACCGCATCAGAATTTGGCGATGTTGACGTAATCATTAATATGGCTAGCGATTCACATGTCGACCGTTCAATCACTGATCCTCGGCCTTTTGTTGAAAACAATGTCGCTTTGATTTTAACGATGCTTGAATATGCACGTACTTTGCCCAAGTTGAAAGCGTTTATACAAATTGGAACTGATGAGGTGTACGGTCCTGCACCGGTTGGGGTGAATCACCCTGAGTGGAGTCCACAGATTCCCTCAAATCCCTACTCTGCTAGTAAGAGTGCTCAAGAAGCAATAGCCATCTCGTACTGGCGCACTTTCAACATTCCAGTGATTTTGACTAACACAATGAACATAATTGGTGAGAGACAGGATGTTGAAAAATTTGTCCCACTCATTCTCAGTAATTTACTGAACTCAAAACCTGTGCCAGTCCACGCTTTACATACCGATAAAGGTTGGAGGGCTGGAAGCAGATTCTACTTGCATGCCCGCAACCAGGCTGATGCACTTCGATTTATAGTTGAGAGGTTCATAAATTTACCCATCAGATACACAGACGGTCTAACAATGCCTGAACGTTTCAACGTCCGCGGAGAGCAAGAGATTTCTAATGACGACATGGTGCTTTTGATCTCACGCATGCTGGGATATGAAAAACCAAAAGAATCGCTAGTAAATTTCATCAATGTTGAAGGAACCAGACCTGGTCACGATTTAAGATATGCCCTAGACGGCACAAAACTGGCAACACTGGGCTGGACACCTCCTGTTGCTTTTGAAAAATCTCTTGAACGCACTGTAAGTTGGACAGTAAAAAACCCAGCTTGGATTGCTAGTGGTTCTTGATCCAATGTTTTATTACAATTTGATAGGTTCGAAACAAGACCAAAAGTTTGTTTAAGGAATCTTTACTTCCCTGATCATCTATTAACATTTTTCGAACACAGCGCAATGTGTCACTTATAAAAGAATTTGAATTAGAGCTCATATTTTGTGGATGCTGGCGATAAAAAGTAAGTAATTCTTCAACATAAGTAACATCACCAAAATCGCAATATCTTCTAAAGAAATCCCAGTCGGCACTTATCGAGAGGTTAGTGTCAAAGAGACCAGAGTTATAAACTACATTCTTCTTAAATAATGCGCTGCTACAACCCAGAAGGATAATTGCCCTTGATGGAAATCTCCGAAATTCTCGTGCGCAGTTACCCTTAAACTCAGGTTTTAGCACCCCCGTTAAGGTAGATCCGTCTGGAGCGACCAAGTTAATTCCAGAATAAACAAGATCTGCATCAGCTTTTTCGATTGCCCCCATCTGTTTTGATATTTTAGATGTATCCCAATAGTCATCTGAGTCAAGAAAGGCAATATATTCGCCTTTTGCTGCGAAAAAACCGCGATTGCGTGCTGCCGCTACTCCTTGATTGCTTTGCTGAATGATTCTTAGGTTACCCGTCAAACTCTTTAGAAATTCTACCGAGCCGTCAGTTGAACCATCATCCACTACAATGATTTCAATATTTTCATAATCCTGATTAAAAACGCTTTCCAAGCACCTATCAATGTAATTTAAATAATTGAAGTTAGGGATTATCACGCTTACTAATGGTCCAATTATACTCATTGTCTTTCCTTCAAGAAGAAGGTAAGAACTTTCTTGCCCATCCTCAAATACGACCTCGGAAATTTCACCAATACTTTTAGCCAAATTGGGACTCTTCTATACTTTAAGGCATGATCCCATATTTCAGGGTGCACTAGAGAGATTGGAGATTTCATTTCCTGGGAATTACTCTTACTAAACACCAATAAATTTTGCCTGTAGCAAGCTGCAATATTATGATTATCCCATATTGAAATCCGTGGATCCCAATCAAGTACAAATCCCTTCTCCGCAAAAAGTTCAGCCCAGTACTCCGGCCATTGCTCATTTACATGATGGTTGCCCCCTTGTTTAGGAATTGCGGCAGAAAAAACAATTAGTGAGCTTAGCGTAGTTAATGATTCTACTAAAGTTCGGGCCTTTGACTTATCTATATGCTCGGCAACTTCAAGACATAAACATAAATCAAAAACACGGCTAGCTTCAATTTTTCTAGTTAGGTCACAATAAACATACTTATTCTTTGAAAGAATAGTTTGAGCGTTTTTCATCCAATCGCCTTCATACCCAACCACGTCCTCCACACCAAGTGAAATCAATTCATGAGCAAATGCACCTGTTCCACAACCAACATCAGCAACGGATAATGGTTTGTACCGATCTATCAGAATCGGAATCAAGTCTTTCGCAGAAGTTACAGAAAGAAATTCCATTTCGTTATAGAAATTCGAATTATAATTTTTCAAATTGAAACCTCCACTACTTTATTCCAAATAAATATACTTTTAAAGTGTTCTCCAAACAACATATTCACCAAAAGTTGAGCCTTTGAACGTGTGGGACTATGAGCTTTATTAGGTAAGAGTCTACCATTCTTAGATTGTTTCCCTATATTTAGAAGCAAAGTACAAAATGTGCTTTTACTAAATTGCGGTACCAAACTCAAAAAACTTAGAGGTTTAACCAACTTCTTACAACCCTAAAGAGCTTGCTTGCTTGTCGAAGTCTGGGATGGATTTTCTAACTTCTTCGAAGGTGCCTGTAGCTAGAATTTTGCCTTCGGACATATAGACGATTTTATCAGCATGGATTATCGTTGATAATCTGTGCGCGATTGTGATTGTGGTTATATCCATACCTAGATTGAATATAGTTGAAGTGACGGCTTCTTCTGACTCGCCATCGAGCGCACTTGTAGCTTCATCCATGACTAATAGTTGAGGATTAGTAATTACTGCGCGGGCAATTCCAACTCTTTGCCTCTGTCCGCCGCTCATTTTGGCACCAAACTCTCCAACTCCCGTGTCAAGTCCTAATTCAAGTGACTCAATGAATGCGCTAAGCGCTGCGGTCTGAATTGCCCGCAAGTACTCGCTGTCCGGAATCTCAGAGGGATCGTACCCAAGAGCTAAATTCTCCTTAATAGTTCCACTGCCGATAAAAACATTTTGTGGTACGTAAGCAGTTGCGCCGGGCCACCTTGAGAAGGCCTTTAATGGGTCTAAATCTGATATTTTTACAGTTCCTGATTCTGGGACAAGAATCCCAAGTATGACATCTACTAATGTGCTCTTTCCGGCTCCCGAGGGTCCGACAATAGCAATTCGTTCGCCTTTCTCAATAGATAAAGTGATTGAATCTAGAGAAGGAGAATTCTTTGTTGGATATGTGAAAGTTACATTACTAATTTCAACTTTGGGTGTGAATTCTAAATGTGAAAAAGTGATGTTGCTTTTTACTTCTATTGGTAGTGAGATAGGTATCAATTCATCAATTAATTTAAGCGTGCTTCTAGCTATCCCCTCATGAGACTTTAGTTCGAGCACGCCTTGCTGGATTCTCAAAATGGCGGGGGCCAAGCGGGAGCCAGCGCCTAGAAAAATTGCCAGGGTCTGAATCGCAGAAGATGAACCATTAAAAAGGAATTGCGCACCAGACAAAACAAAAGCGCTCCCAATTACCGTAAATTCCAATATATACTTGGAGGTATACGGCATAAAACTTAACTCTGCAGATGTAAACGCTACATTCTTCCTAATTGCACTAATTTTTGCAACATAGAATTTTCTCCTGTTTGCCACAATTAGTTCTCTATAGCTCCTGAAAACCTCCATGATTAGTTGGTTCTTTTAACATTGAGTACGCCATTACTTTCTCCCAATGTCGATGCTTTAGTGTGGAGTATTAAGTTGAGCATCAAGCCAGTAACTACGAATATGCCTGCTGCTAGAATTGAAGTGAGTGGATCTATAAGAAAAATTAGAATAAAAATTGTTAGTGTCAAGAAAACATCTGCAATCAACATAAAGAATGTAGCTAAAATTTTTAAAGCTAAAACTTCTACTCCTCTTGTCACAAGAAAAAGTGTTTCATGACTAGTCTTAGACTCGAGGGTAGTTATAGGTTTCGTTAGTAAATTAGCAACTAGACTGGAGGAAAGTTCAGCTGCATTCAAACTTAGAAAATGCAGTATTCTTCTAGTAAAGTTGATAGACACCAAGGTTTTTATAAAGAAAAGTGTTGCCGTAATTAAGGCAATCGTAAATATAATTCGAGAAAACTCCCAGTCATGCCCTCCAAAAAAAGAGAGAACCTCTTTAGTGCGTTCTCCAATGTTGCTATTCTTTCCATTAATGGCCAAACTAGCCAAGACGCCAACAAGCGCAATGGCGACAAGATCTAATAGTCCCAAGAGTGTGTTCAAAAGAATTATTAAGTATAGTTTAAAAGTCTTTTTACTGGAGAATACAGCCAGTGACTGAGCTACGATTTCTGTCTTTAAACTCAACTTAGCCATTGCAAAGTTACCTTGCCCATCATCCTAGAACTCTAATTCTAGAATCTTACCCTTCCAGACCATCCAATTGAAGTACATTTCAATTTCATGGGATTACAGAGATTTCAAAATTTGTATTGATTCCTAAGCCAACGTTAAAGGGTTTTTCCTCGGGCCCGCAGGTTTATTCGAATTTTACGACAATTCGTCAATTTCCACTAAGGTTCTCCTATGCGTATTTTAGTTTCTGGTGGATCCGGTTTTGTGGGATCTCATTTGTGTGAAAGATTAATTCAGGATGGACATACAGTTACTGCTTTTGATGATTTCTCGACTGGTAGGGCATCAAATCTTCGTAATATTACTGCATCAGAAAATTTTAAGTTAGTTGAAGGTTCAATTCTAGATGTTCAGACTTTAACCTCGCTGGTTCATGGCAATGATTATGTCTTCCACCTTGCAGCTGCTGTTGGAGTCTTCAATATTGTGAATGACCCACTCGCTAGTTTGCTAACTAATATTCGGGGAACTGAAAACGTTCTTGAGGCTGCTAGTAACAGAAAAATTCCAGTTTTTGTAACAAGCAGTAGTGAGGTTTATGGAAAAAATACTTCTAATTCTCTTAAAGAGAGTGATGATCGAATTCTTGGAAGCCCCGTAACTTTACGATGGTCCTATAGTGAGGCAAAAGCAATTGATGAATCCCTTGCTTTTGCCTACTACGTTGAAGAGAAATTAGAGATCAGAATAGTTAGATTCTTTAATACTGTCGGTCCGCGGCAACTGGGGGTATACGGAATGGTTGTTCCAAGATTTGTCAAAGCCGCTTTGGCGAATGACCCAATTACAATCTATGGGGACGGCAACCAAACTCGATGCTTTGCCCATGTGTATGACGTTATAGATGCGGTGACTGCAGTTGCTTTTGCCGAGAACACAATCGGTAAGGTACTCAATATTGGAAATAACCATGAAATTTCAATAAACGAATTAGCTCAAAAAGTTATTGCTGAAACAGGTTCAAAAAGTGAAATTGTCTATGTGCCTTATGATGAGGCTTATGGGGATGGTTTTGAGGATATGGAGCGCCGAGTTCCGAACATAGAATTGATTAATAATCTAGTCGGTTGGAAGCCTCAACGTGATTTGTCAACCATAATCAAGGACATCTCGGTTGAATTGAAGAAAGTTGTCTAGAGTAAATAAACTCCCGGTTGATTTAAGAGTGAGTTAGTGCAGTCTAAAACTTGGATTCCCTTTAACGCTAATTGCTCAATATCCACACCTGGCTGTTTAGTAGCAAGGATTGCAACATCGCACTCCCACTCTAAATCAACAGGCTGTCTCCCCTCCCAGGTGCCAACAAATGGATCGTGCCAAGCAACTTCAGCACCATTAGAAATTAAATACTCGCGAAGATTGGAAACTGGTGTTTCTCTTACATCTCCTACACCAGGTTTATAAGCTACACCGATAATCAAAACTCTCGGTTTGCTGATTGAGGGATCCACCATAGCTAATGCGCGTTGTGCAACATATTCGGGCATGCCTCGATTTATAGCATCTGCTGACTCAACAAATTCCGCTCTACCCCCATTTTGGCGTGCCCACCAAGTAAGATACAACGGATCTACTGGGATGCAGTGGCCACCCACCCCAACACCTGGCCTGAAGGGCATAAACCCATAAGGTTTTGTTGATGCAGCATCTATAACCTCATGCACATTGATGCCTGTAGAATTACACAACTGTGTAAACTCATTGATCAAAGCAATGTTCACCAATCGGAACGTATTTTCGAGAAGTTTGGCCGCCTCTGCAACTTCAGGTGATGAAACTGAAACGGCTACATCACAGATTGATTCATAAAAAGCTAGCGCTTTAACTTGTGATGCGGCATCAAGTGAACCAACTAGACGTGGCGTATTTTTCTGATTCCAAATTGCATCTCCAGGGTTTACGCGCTCAGGCGCACTTGCATAATAAACTTTAATGGAGTCTCTTGGTTTTAGTGAATCTATTATAGGAATAATTATGTCTCGCAAAGTCCCCGGATAGGAAGTCGATTCACTCACAACTAAGGTTTCATTTGAAACAAATGGTGCTATCGCTGTTGCTGCACTTTGCAATAATGAGAGATCGGGCTCGCGCTTTTCATCCAAGGGTGTTGGAACACAAATCGTGATGACTGAAGCTGTAGCAACGGAAGCGAAATCAGTGCTTGCCCTATAAGCCCCACTTACAAGTGCGGCCTGCAGTTGAGTATCTGAAATATCTTCAACAGGGCTTTTGCCAGAATTGATCTGGGCGACTTTGGCTTCAAAATTATCAATGCCGGTGACCGTCCAGCCAGCGTCAACTGCGGCCATGGCCAATGGAAGGCCAACATAGCCTTGGCCGATAATGGCTAAAACTTTGCTCACTTTGGCGCTCACGGTTGGAATCCTAACTTGCTTGAGAGGCTTTCCAGTGCACGCCCTCTCAATTGAGTCTGATTTCGCTTATTGAGGCTTGCATGAGGGAAGATTGGCTAATGAACCCAAATGACATGAGCCCTATTAGAGTCATGCGCATTATTGCCCGTATGAATGTCGGTGGCCCAGCGGTTCAGGTATCGGGACTCATGCGAGGCTTTAATGGCAATGAGTTTGAACATCGTCTATACACAGGGTTTTGCGGAACAGATGAGGCTGACTATTTAGATTCTGTTGCAACTGACGTTAAGGCCTTTCGTATTGAAGGATTAGGTAGACGAGTAAGTTTACGTGGGGATATGCGGGCATTTTTTTCACTAATAAAAGCGATTCGTGAGTTTGAACCACACATTATTCACACTCACACTGCAAAAGCTGGTTTTTTAGGACGGCTTGCATCGCTGGTATCACTTCAAAAATCTGTCCGGGTGCACACTTTTCATGGTCATCTGCTCAATGGCTACTTTGGATCGTTTAAGAGAATGCTTGTAGTAATTGCAGAAAAATCCTTAGCTTTCATCACTCGGCAACTTTTAGCCGTGGGAGATAAGGTGCGACAAGATTTATTGGAAGCGGGAATTGGATTCAAGGAAAAATTTGGGTTGATACCACCAGGCTTAGCCATAGGAAATTTGTTTTCCAAAAATGATGCCCTGACATTTTTTGGGCTTAACAACGATCGATTGCAATGTGCTTTCATAGGACGTGTAACACAAATCAAACGTCCAGATCGCTTTCTTGATGTTGTAAGTGAAATCAAAAAACGTAATATCGGTTTAGATTTCTTTATCGCAGGAGATGGCGAATTACTAGAAGCGTGCCGAGAAAGAATTGTTGCCGAAGAATTACCTGTGGTGGTTCTTGGTTGGCAGAGCAATATTGAAAAAGTCTTATCTGCGGCAGACATTGTTGTACTAACAAGTGATAACGAAGGAACACCGCTGAGTTTAATCCAAGCCGGAATGGCCGGACTTCCTGTAGTTTCAACAAATGTGGGATCTGTACCTGAGGTTGTACTAGACAACGCGACTGGCCTTATTACGAGTTTAGACGTTCAGGAAATTGCTGATGCACTTGAAAAAC
>Ga0214919_10007843_pt1 | contig 14278 bp, 13 predicted proteins | sample LL1503_MetaG_FD_177994 | JGI IMG/M metagenome (GOLD analysis project Ga0214919, IMG submission 177994) | Freshwater microbial communities from Lake Lanier, Atlanta, Georgia, United States - LL-1503 | ecosystem: Environmental > Aquatic > Freshwater > Lake | place: USA: Georgia | collected...
GACCTAAATCCTATAGAGCATCATTGGTTTAAAATTAAACATCAGATAAGAAAATTACTATGGATTTTACATATTTCTCTGAAGCAGTGAATTATGTACTATCATTATCTTAATGTATTAGGCTCTAAAGTGCATGTTGCGGCATTATTACTGTCAAACACTATGTCTGAATGAGTAGCATCTATTGCTATTTGGTTAATAAGCGATATAGTACTACCAATACTAGCAACGCTACCGTCAAAGATTAAGGTTGAACCATCATAGATTTTGGTACTGCCGAAAGTGGAGAATGTGTTACTCTGTACTGTTAAATTTACTGTGTTATTCTTATCAAGACCAATCGCAAAGGTTGTAGCAGATGAATTATTCACTAATGTAGAACTGCCAAATGTGATAGGAGTACTCCCTAGCACTTGTAGGGTAAATGCAAGACTATTCAAATCGATAAGAGCGTGGCATTACTAGCACTTGCTTTACCATTAGTGTCAATATAGTTTAATGTTGTCCAATTACCAGTACCAGTAGTAATGGTAAATGAACCACCATATTTAATATTATAACCATTAATCCATGGTGCAGTAAACCCAGCGCCTGTTGTCAATATTAGCAGCCGCATTCGTCGTGAGAGTAGTAGAACCACTCGCACTAGTGCCCACCCATCATTATTGAAGCAAGCAAGATTGAGGTTAGAAAAGCTTTATAGATATTTTCTATTTTACAAGTTAAAAACGAACCATCCCTTAACGAATTAAAATAGTGAACTATTTAATTTTATGAATTTTTTTGCATTTGCATTGAACAAACAGTTTTCAATTGAATTAACCTGTATTTATTAATGTTATTAAAATTAGATATAGTAGTAAACTTATTTATAGAGATTGTTCTAATAATAAAATTTATTGTAAGCTGATAATGTACAAATGACACTAAAGTCACACGAGGAACAAGAAAACTTGTCATCCTTGTTCAGTGCCTATCGGATTTGTGATAAATCATATCAATTCTAAATAAGATAAAATTACGAATATTTATTTAAAAAATTCCTAAAATTACCTAAAAACTGGGGGTTTTGACAGAAAAACTAATTATATTTCTAATATTGAGCCTGTGCCAAGGTTATAAAAATTATCATTATAAGCTTTGCTAAATTTAGCCATTGCTTCCTTTCCTGCGCAATGGCATGGAGCTATATTTTTGACACCAGCTAATTGAATTTATTTAATAACTCTATCTATAGTAAAACTAAAACTATGATGACGATGAAAACCACCTATAAGAAAATGAATAGATGATCGTAATTTTTAATTCAGGATTAGCTTGCTGTATTAAATATTCTTGGGACATCTTATGAGATTATATAATATTAATAGGTTTATAAGTATGAAAAAAGATCTATGCTTTGTACTTCATTAGTTCTAGTGTTGCTATATTTAGAAACTTTCACTAATGTTTTTTGAGAATATATAAGATTCAAAAACTCTTATAACACGATTACACTCACAAGCACATTATTTTCTGCCGTCATAAATATTGTATTTTTTTAATATTTCACAAAAATATAGCAAACTCTATTGTAGATGCAGTTAAGCCTTGCAACTCAGAAGTAACGAGAGTAACTTAATAGAAGATGAAGCTTTTTTCTCAGAGTAAATGTGACTTAAAATTTGAATACTAAACCACCATCCCATTTACCTGATGCTCCCACAAATTCTTAAATTTACCATTTGAAATTGTCAGCAACTCTAAAAAACTTCCATCTTCAACAATGTTTCCATCTTCCATCACAATAATTCGATCCATATGTTTTATTGTTGAAAGGCGATGAGCTATGGCAATTACGGTTGCTTTGTTCGCTTCAAGCATTGTGTTAATGGATTGCTGAATTTCCTGCTCAGTTTGGCTATCAAGCGAGGATGTTGCTTCATCCAAAATCAAAATTGGGGCATTTTTAAGAATAGCTCTTGCAATCGCAATGCGTTGACGTTGCCCTCCACTGAGCTTTACTCCTCGCTCACCTACGAGAGTATTGTATTTATCTGGCAAAGTTTCGATAAATTCATGAATGTTAGAGGCGAGTGCAGCATTTTCTATTTCGTCTTGGGTTGCATTTTCTATCGCATATCCGATATTTTCACCGATGGAACGATGGAAAAGCATAATATCTTGTGGAATTAATGATATTGCGATGCGTAGACTATCAGAAGAAACATCATAAATACTTTGATTATCAATTATAATATCACCACTTGTTGCTTGAAAGTTTTTAAGCAACAAAGATATTAATGTTGATTTTCCAGCACCACTTTGCCCAACTATGCCAATTTTTTCACCTGGTTTGATATGAAGATTTAGAGCATTTAGTACATCTTTATTATTTTCATAATTGAACGATAGATTTTGAAATATAATCTCTCCATTTGAAATTTTTAACTCACGTGCGTTAGGTTTATCAATAGTATCCACGGGAATTTGCATAATTGTAAAAGCAGAACGAAACGCCGCTATATTTTCTAAGAAATCTTTAATCTCCATTGTTGTATTCCAAGAGTTCTCAGTAAATAAAAATGTCATGGACATAATAAAAGCAATGTCACCAACCGAAATCTCGCCACTATTTCGCATATAAATAACATAGCAAAATAGCGATGTTACAAATACCCAATAAAATAGGCATAATATTATGGATATAATTAAATCATATTTATAATATTTGATAGTTAAAGGATTATGAATATCATCATAATAATCTTGTATTTTTTGTAATTCTCGTTGCTGAGTAGCAAAAGAAAAGATTGTAAAAATATTAGCAATACTGTCTGCTACTGTTCCAAATACATGATACCAAGAATCTTGTTTTGCTTGTTCCATTTTAGCAAGCTTTGTAAAAAATCTAAAAGCTACAGGTGCATAAATAGCGGTAAATGCTAAAATAAAAAGGAATATTTTTATATTAGTAAAAGCTAAAGCAGTTGCAGAAAATAAGGTAATTAATAATGGTTTACTAAGTTGATGCTCAACTGCCTGATGCATCTCAAAGTAATTATCACCAATTCCCTTTATCTTGCCAACACTAGAGCCAGAAAGATTATTTTGAAAATAACTATATGATAGATGAAAACAATGTTTACAAACTTTATCCATTATATTTTGTAAAATATATGGCATAGATTTTAATTGAGCAAAATTATGTACCCTCCATGCTCCGTCAAGAATAACTAGTGCACCAATAAATACCGCTATCGGTGTCCATGCATCTTTAAAAGTTATATGATCACTCTTAGTAAATAAATCAATAAGTAGCTTTACAGCATAATTACACATAATCGGATGAACGGCGCTTGCAATGGGTGCAAACATCATAATCATATAATAATATTTATACGGTTTTATAACTGACCAAAGAAATGATAGTGTATTATTCATTTTTTGATATGACAACATAGTTAGCTTACATTTAAGGTAAATTGTTTTGATTGTAAAGTTTTTAGGACCGTTCACTCAGTGACATAATGTCACCAAAATAACTTAATATATATTGCACACACCCACAGCCTAAATTTGTACTAAAGTTAGAGATACGTCTATATTGCAAAAAAGCTTGCATTGCAAGCTTGGCAGCGACTTACTCTCCCATGCCTCAGGGCATAGTACCATCAGCGCAACGAGGTTTCACGTTCGAGTTCGGTATGGGATCGTGTGTTTCACTCGTGCTATAACCACCAAGCTAGCAATGCAAGTTTTTTTATAACATAAACATATTATAGAAAATCTTGAATTATTGATAAAACTAAAAACTATTATATGCTTTACAGAATTAATGCTGTACACAAGTACAATCTCAGCAAAGTAAAACAATCGAGCTATTAGTACTAGTTAGCTACACACGTTACCGTGCTTCCACACCTAGCCTATCAACGTGGTGGTCTTCCACGGCTCTGATAGGGAAGTCTAGTTTTGAGGTGGGTTTCCCGCTTAGATGCATTCAGCGGTTATCCCTTCCGTACTTAGCTACCCAGCCATGCCGCTGGCGCGACAACTGGTCCACCAGAGGTACGTCCACCTCGGTCCTCTCGTACTAAAGGCAGATCCTCTCAAACTTCCTACACCCACGGCAGATAGGGACCGAACTGTCTCACGACGTTCTAAACCCAGCTCACGTACCACTTTAATCGGCGAACAGCCGAACCCTTGGGACCTTCTCCAGCCCCAGGATGTGATGAGCCGACATCGAGGTGCCAAACGATTTCGTCGATATGGACTCTTGGAAATCATCAGCCTGTTATCCCCGGAGTACCTTTTATTCGTTGAGCGATGGTCCTTCCACTCGGAACCACCGGATCACTATGACCGACTTTCGTCTCTGCTCGTCTTGTCAGACTCGCAGTCAGGCTAGCTTATGCCATTGCACTCTAAAAGTTGATTTCCGACCAACCTGAGCTAACCATCGCGCGCCTCCGTTACTCTTTGGGAGGCGACCGCCCCAGTCAAACTACCCACCATGCATTGTCTCGGATCCTGATTCAAGGATCTCGGTTAGATATAAAAAATTAAAAGGGTGGTATTTCAAGGATGACTCCACACTGACTTGCGTCAACGCTTCATAGTCTCCCACCTATCCTACACATTTAATTTATAATACCAGTGCAAAGTTATAGTAAAGGTTCACGGGGTCTTTCCGTCTAACCGCGGGAACTCCGCATCTTCACGGAGAATTCAATTTCGCTGAGTCGATACTGGAGACAGCGGGGAAATCGTTACGCCATTCGTGCAGGTCGGAACTTACCCGACAAGGAATTTCGCTACCTTAGGACCGTCATAGTTACGGCCGCCGTTCACTGGGACTTCAATTCAGAGCTTGCACCCCTCCTCTTAATCTTCCAGCACTGGGCAGGCGTCAGGCCCTATACTTCGTCTATTGACTTTGCAGAGCCCTGTGTTTTTAATAAACAGTCGCTACCCCCTAGTTTGTGTCACCTACAAATGGTTGCCCATCTATAGGTCATCCTTCTCCCGAAGTTACAGATGCAATTTGCCTAGTTCCTTCAGCATCGTTCTCTCAAGCGCCTTGGTATACTCTACCTGTCCACCTGTGTCGGTTTGGGGTACGGTCTTTAACGAGGGTGTTATTTCCTGGAAAATATTCACTGCATACTCAATCCAATAAGAATATACAATTTACTATCTTCGTCACATCCCTCAGGTTCAGGAATATTAACCTGATTCCCATCGATTACGCCTTTCAGCCTCACCTTAGGGGCCGACTAAACCTGCGCAGATTAACTTTACGCAGGAACCCTTGGACTTTCGGCGAGAATGTTTCTCGCATTCTTTATCGCTACTTATGTCAGCATTCTCACTTCCGATACCTCCAGCAAACTTCACAGTTTACCTTCACAGGCTTACGGAACGCTCCGCTACCACTTGTACTATTAAAGTACAAATCCGCATCTTCGGTACATGACTTGAGCCCCGTTACATTGTTGGCGCAGGAAAACTTATTTAGACTAGTGAGCTATTACGCTTTCTTTAAATGATGGCTGCTTCCAAGCCAACATCCTAATTGTTTTGGTTTTCCCACATCCTTTAACACTTAGCCATGATTTAGGGACCTTAGATGGCGGTCTGGGCTTTTTCCCTCTTGACTATGGACCTTAGCACCCATAGTCTGTCTGCTATGCTATACTCGTCGACATTCGGAGTTTGGTTGAGTTTGGTAAGTCTGTAGGACCCCCTAGCTCATCCAGTGCTCTACCTTCGACGGTAACCGCTATAACGCTCTACCTAAATAGATTTCGCGGAGAACCAGCTATATCCGAGTTTGATTGGCCTTTCACCCCTAACCACAGCTCATCCCCTACTTTTTCAACAGTAGTGGGTTCGGTCCTTCAGCGGATGTTACTCCGCCTTCAACCTGGCCATGGCTAGATCACTCGGTTTCGGGTCTAATTCATCTAACTAAATTCGCCCTATTCAGACTCGCTTTCGCTACGCCTACACCTCACGGCTTAAGCTTGCTAGATAAACTAAGTCGCTGACCCATTATACAAAAGGTACGCCGTCACAGAACATAAATGTCTGCTCCGACTGCTTGTAAGCATTCGGTTTCAGGTACTATTTCACTCCCCTTATCGGGGTTCTTTTCACCTTTCCCTCACGGTACTTGTTCACTATCGGTCACTAGAGAGTACTTAGGCTTAGAGGGTGGTCCCCCTATGTTCAAACAGGATTTCACGTGTCCCGCCTTACTCAAGGACTCCAAAACTTTTTACCTATAAGGGGCTATCACCCTCTATGGCCAACCTTTCCATGTTGTTCTAGTTTTTATCTTGAAGCCACTGGCCTGGTCCGCGTTCGCTCGTCACTACTAACGGAGTCTCGGTTGATGTCCTTTCCTCCAGCTAATGAGATATTTCAGTTCGCTGGGTTTGCTTTACACAGTTATGTATTCACTATGCAATACCTGCTAAGCAGGTGGGTTTCCCCATTCGGAAATCTTCGGATCAAAGCTTATTCGCAGCTCCCCGAAGCTTATCGCAGCGTATTACGTCCTTCATCGCCTTCTAGTGCCAAGGCATCCACCAAATGCTCTTATATTTTTTACTTTGATCTTTTAACAGCTTGAGATTGTACGATGTGTACAGAACTAATTCTGCACTATACAGTATCCACTCACGAAATATAAATTTTTATTGTCGTAAGTAGTATTAGTTTTTAGTTTTATCAACTTTTCAAACAGCTACAGGTTGTTTTTTCCTGTGTTTTAGTTTTATACCTATTATTTTGAGGGTTGTCAAACGTTATTTGAAATTATTTACTAAATTCATGCAATTTAATTTTATATTCCTGCTTAATCCTCTTTTATTATAGTTTTTTTTGCCGATATTAGAAGTCATGACCTTGCTAAACTCAGATTTTTAGTAAAATCCAGCTAGTTTGGCGAAACTATCTAACTCACTCTACGATATAATTTGTACTCAGTAGCATAGTATTTTAAAAATTGGCTTTTTGCACTTTAGCATAATTGATAAAAATACCCTCTAATAATTCATTCAAACTTTATAGTATCAAATTAATAGCTAAGAAAGAGCCGAATTCGCACTTTTTAAAAAATAATAATTTATGGTAATTTCTATTGGGATTATATTAATTTATCGATAATTGAAATGATTATCTTATGAAGGATAATTTATTATTTGATGACAAAGGATGCTATTAATAATAAAATTTAGATCTATTCACTCTAAAAGTATTACTTATCTTTGCTATCCTAGATATGATAGATGGAAACTAATATTTTGAGCTTATAACAATCACCAATTCAATCAATCTGCTAAAAGTATGATTTATGACTTGAACAAGAAATATCTCAACATTCGTACGCATTTAAGGTCAATTAATTTGCATTTTACGACAAGTGCCACACCTGCACACTAACCCCAAACTTATGGATTTTAACAGAGACAGGTAAATCTATCTATGAATACGATCATTCCTCTTGTTCATATTCATAGACATCATACTTTAGATTATTTACTTATTGAAGAGAAAAAACCTCAATTAAGCAACAACTTTTTTCTTAACGACTTCGGTATTAACTCTAAGCCTTTCTTTAATCCTAGCTTGCTTACCACTTAAATTTCTTAAGTAATAGAGTTTAGCACGTCGTACCACACCATATTTAATGACTTCCACTGAATGTACAATCGGAGAATACAGCATAAAGCGTCTTTCTACGCCTTCACCGTGGCTAACCTTACGAACCACAAAAGACGAAGCAATGCCACTATTCCTTCTAGCTATCACCACCCCTTCATATGCTTGAAATCTTTCTAGTAATTTTGCTTTACCGTCTTTTTCAATTGTTCGATCAATTATTCTTACAACGACTTTTACCGTATCCCCAGACTGAAAATTGGGAATTTTTTTGTTTTCTGTAAGTTTTACAATTTGTTCTTGTTCAAACTTTTCAATAATATTCATCGTCTTAAGCTCTTATAAAATTTAATAAATCTGGTCTACGTTCTGCAGTAATAGAGATGGATTGTTTTTTTTTCCAATCTTTAATTAACTGATGATTACCAGATAATAAAACATTTGGAACTTCTCTTTCTTTCCATTTTACTGGTCTTGTATATAAAGGACACTCAAGCAACCCAGCAAACTCCCCATTTTTTTCAAAAGATTCCGATTGAAGAGTGTCTTGGTTCACCAATACATTCGGCAATAATCTTATTAGGCAATCAAGAATAGCAAGAGCTGCCACCTCGCCACCAGATAAGATATAATCACCCACGCTAATTTCCGTTATATTATACTCCTCAATTATACGTTCGTCAACCCCTTCAAAGCGACCGCATAAAATTATTATTTGATTGTCTTGAATCATTTCACGAGCGATATTTTGATTAAATAATTTACCTCTTGGCGATGGATAATATATTTTCGCCTTAGGATGCGTGGTCAGAACTTGGTCAATACAATTGCCTATTACATCTGGACGCATTATTAATCCGCTCCCTCCTCCATATGGCTCATCATCAACATTTTTATGCCGAGATAATCCAAAATCTTTAATATTGAATATATTATAGGACCAGATCCCTTTTTTTAGAGCTTGCCCTGCAAGCGAATATTGCAATGTTCCTGGAAACATTTCTGGAAATATTGTTAATATTGATGCGTGTAATGAAGACATTTACTAAAAATAATGAATTTATAAAACAAAAAAATTGCTTTGTTCAGTATTATAGTCTATATAATTAAATTATGGTAGTTTATTGAACGTCATTTAAAAATTTTATCATTAATTTTCGGGGCATAGCGCAGTCTGGTAGCGCATCTGGTTTGGGACCAGAGGGTCGGGAGTTCAAATCTCTCTGCCCCGACCATCTGTTATTAGCTGAATTGTAGTGATAAATTTACTAAAAATATATAAACATTAGCTACGTTGCGGTGGACGTTTATATACTTAATATCCTCCTAAGTTTCAGTTATTTATATTTTGACTATATTACGCATTTTCTCTACTCAAATGCTAAGGATACGATCTTTTATTTTTGACCTATTATTTAACTCCACGTCACTGAAGCTCTTACCTCTATCCCTTGATAAGGTATCTTGTTTTATTCCACTACTAAAACTTTTCTCTTTTGATAACCTAACCTTATCAGTATCTTGAATTTTTTTATATATTTTGAAATTTTTCTTTTGTATCTTATATTGGTCAAGTTCTTTTTTATATGGTTTTATAAGACCACAAGTAATAATTTTTACAATATTATTTACTAATTTTTTCCATATAGGTGGCTTTGCTATTATTGCAGGCATTTTGGCTTCTTTCAATTCCGCAATCTTACATAATTTGTTGCTTGAGAGGTTTTGACAAAAATCTTTCGGATTTTGTGCTGGTCTACTATAAGCCAAGTTAGTACCATAATCTTCAGCTTTCATCTCCACAATCTCTGTTAATTTTGCTTTATCTATCTTAATTTCCATACCTTGGTATTTCCTTGGCAATATGGTATTTTGATATTCTGCCTCTGCTGCTATTTTTTGTTTTACTTCAAGAATTGGTAACTTCGAACCATCAACTGGACTTATCGGTGATGACCCTCCAGTTTTCGAATGATTGCTAGATGCAGGCGATGCACCTTCGATTCCAATCATTATAGCACCTGGTTTACCATTTACTGGCTTGGTATAATGTATATATAGATGTCCATGCTCTCCATCTGGTTTACTTACAACATTACCCCTCGAATCTTTACCATTAAATTCCGCCCCAATAGCTAAATCTACTCCGTAATGTTTAGTTTTGATACCCAATAACGTATTACCTATTGCATCACGGGCTCCAATCCAAAAACCTTTTCGCTCTCTAACAGCAAGCCCTCCTTTTTGATTCATTCCTTGGATACTAACATCATGAGTAGCAGCTACTCTGTTATATACTATCTTGTTTTCAGCGATAGCCTGTTGTTGAGTTTGTTTTTTTGACATCCCATTTTTCTCTGAATCACCTGAGGTTAGCCAATTAATTAACGTATCATCAGTGCCTGCTGGCACTTCGATCAACACCCTCGAACCATGACTTAAATATGACGAGACTGGTAAATTATTATCCATAGCAGCTTTTTTTTCTCCTAAACTATTAGTAATTTGCATATCACCACAACCTATTAATAGCATAGCTCTTTTTACTAAATCTACGGATAGTTGTTCTTGCTTAATAATTGCACTATCCGCTCCTGATTCCCTAGCCTTATCACTCCTACCTAGATAAGTCTCAAATGATCTCGCATCATTTCTTATTTCTTCAGCAAAAGACTTACTCTGCACTTCTGTTAATAATTCCCCATATGATTTTTCCTTACCTTGCTTTGATGATTTACTCATATTATCAATTACCTGTAAATATTCTAACTATACATTTATAGAGTAATTGAAAACTAGGTAAAATACGAGAGAAAATAGCTATTTTCAGAATTTTTTACCCCATCAGCAACTAATCGTCACAAATCTGTTTCTTTTGCTTGGTAATGTTCATGTTCGCCCAATATATTCTTACCTAACACTGGAGGCGAGAAAAATTTGGCTAATTCATCATTATGAAAGCTTTTATACCAGTCATGAAAAAATTTAGTCTCATATAAAGCTTTCTGTAAAACCATATATTCTTAGTCTGAAGGTACAAATCCAAAATTACCAGTAAATGCTTTGTGAATTATGGCAAGAAATTTTTGTTCCGATAAATTAATTCGATGGTTATCTCCTATAATACTTTCCAAACCTCCACCCATACCTTCTCGCAAATTCTCCAATTGGTCTTTATCCAATTTCTTGTTATTCCATTCATCTTGCAACTCATTCTTAAGCGTTACGACCAACTGATCAATATGCGAGATAATTAGCTCACTCATAGTAGGTGGGATCTTCTCGTAATTATCAAAAAATTCTGAGTTGATAAGTCCATTATAGATTTAGGCATAACTTTTTCTCTTTAATAATTAAAAAACTTTAGGCAGAGCTGAATATTTTATTATGTAGTTATAAAAGCAATAATGATTCTTTAATTTATATAAATTATTTTATTTGTGCGATTAATTTATCACTTATGATAAATTGCTGTATATTCGCCTCTTGTAAAAGATGATAAAATAGCTTGATCTAAAGATACGCTAGAGATATTATCTTAATGTGCTTACCATTATTAATGGTGGTATTCTTAGTATGTTATTTTAAGTGGAAATTTTTATGCAAAATATTTATTTGATGTTAAGTATAGCGATCTTATTTTTGTTGGTTATTTCAATTTTCCTTTATTATTTTCAAAAAAAACACAAAACCCCCCCACCTGTTCCTTCTAATAAGCTAGAAATATTTAAAACAAATAATGATGAACAAAAACTGACTTTAAAAGAAAAAATTGAGCTATCTTGGAAGTTTTTGTATGAAATTACGGAGTTAGTTATTAATAAATTTTCAAAAGATGATATAAAGTCAGTCAATAAACTTGGCTATATTCTTTTAAATAATGGTATGAGATATGAACATTCAGTGCAATTAGGTATTAAACAGAGTCTATCAAAAACAAGAACTATTGAGCAAGAGAACTTACGAACACTCTAGCACTTATTTAGATAAATAATTATGGTTGATTTGATTGCAACTCAACTAAATTGCATCAAAGTAATAAACCTTCCCAACCTTTGGTATTATAAAATTTTCTGAACTTATATTATGTTGAATTAGTGCATGTTCAAGCTCGGTTATGGCTTGATCAAATTTTTCATCGGCTAACTGAAAAGCGTTAAAATGACTAGCTATAGAATATTGAGATCTCATAGCTTTATGGACGAGAACAGCTTCTTCAGGATTCATATGTACATCTTTCATAAACCAGCGTGGCTTATAAGCTCCTATTGGGGTAAGACTAAGTAAAATATTATATTTCAAACCAATATTATTAAAAATATCCGAGCTATAACCCGAATCACCTATAAAACATATCGAGCGAGCATTATTATTAATAATAAAAGTTCCCCATAAAGCTTTATTTTGATCAAACACCCCTCTAGCTGACCAATGTTGAGCTGGTTCTAAATGTATATACGAATTATTAGCCACTTCAACATTCTCACCCCAATTTAGGGTAGTAACATCTATATCAGAAATATTAGATTTTAATATACGATCATTCATCAGAGGGGTAATAATCAGAGGTTTATCACGATTCCATAATTTACGTATAGTGGCAATATCTAAATGGTCGTAATGATTATGACTTATTAAAACAATATCTATTTTAGGCAAATCATCAAATTTGATTCCTGGCTTCGAAACCCTTTTAGGTCCAGCGAAAGAAAATGGACTAGCTCTATCAGACCAAACTGGATCGGTGAGTATATTCAAGCCATTTGTTTGAATTAAAAACGTTACATGCCCAACAAAACTTATCCGCACCGTGCTACTATCAGCAACATTAATTGGTGGAATATCGAGAGATTCAACTGGTACTATTTTAGGCCATTTAGGTTGCTTAGATGTCATTTTCCACTTTAGAAGATCCATGATATTCCTAGGCTTGATTCGTGGATCGAGATTTTGAAACAATTTATTATTCATGATTATACTATATATTTAATCTATAACATAGTATAGCCTACAATCATTAAATATCAAATCTTATACTAGTATCTATGGCAAAAGATTGAATGGATAGCAAAAACGTACTAGCAACACCTATATTAAAGCTAATTTTTTATCATTTAAACTAAAACTCATTCTTTTGCCAATCATACAACATGTCTAACTTAACTATACTAAAATTTCAGCACCACATTAATGAATACTTGTTGAGATCTATACTTACCATGAAATTGAGTATTGTAACCTGCTGATATTTTAATATTTTTTCTTTGAGCATTAAAACCAGCACCTAAAATATATGACGTTTTAGGTTGCACTGCGTAATAATCAGTAATTGGTTGTTGAGCATTACTAGTAGCTAGACTATTATTCTTGTTTTTCTGATTCAATGACCGTGCCACCAAAGCCTTAAATTCAGGTGTTATAGTTATAGATTCAGATAATTTTCGTTGAGCTAAATATAATTTTGTTCCCACAATTCCTGTAAATGTATCTCGCCACTTATTAGAATTTACTACATTACTTTTACTATATGAAACATATTTATACCTATCATAATTAATACCAATTATTGGCACTAGACTAAATTGTTGGTTATTTACTAATTTATAACTTAATTGTGTTTCGATATGATAACTATTATTTTTATAATTATTAGATACCCTATGTTTATTGTTAGATAATGACCTTAGTTTATGACTAATATAATTATAAGATACAGACCAAATACTAGATAATACAAAATCCTTCTTCAATTCTTTGTTCATATAGATTGAAGCAATATGACTTTTAATTACTGTATTTTGTGAAGTATTTTGATATTTAACTACTGCCATTGAGTTTGCATAAGCTATACCAAATAACGTGTCAGCCAATTCAAAATCAAAGCCGATAACACCTCCATGTATTTTACCTTTATAGCCAGATATCTTTTGCATAGCACCTTGCTTAGTAGTAGCATAAATCGCTGATATCCAAAGGCCTTTTGTTTTTACTGTTACATCATCGTCATCACCTGCCGCCAAAGCTTGTGCTACTGGCAACCCTTGTAATGGTATATCAAAACGGTTACTACTAATTAAATTTGTCAGACATCCAACTGTAGATTGAATAGCTTCTTTAACTAGGGTTTCAACGACATTACTTAAGGTATTTCTTTCAAGTGCTACTTTTTCTGTCTCTTGCAGTTGTTGATTATCTTTTAGTTCTTGCTTCTCTAGTTTTGTCTCCTCTAGTTTTGTCTCCTCTAGTTTTGTCTCCTCTAGTTTTGTCTCATCTATTTTTGTCTCATCTATTTTTGTCTCATCTATTTTTGTCTCATCTATTTTTGTCTCCTCTAGTAGTGCTAGCTTCTCTAGTTCTAGCTTCTTTTTCTCCTCTAGTAGTGCTAGCTTCTCTTTCTTCTCTAGTTCTAGCTTCTTTTCCTCCTCTAGTTTTTTCTTCTCTAGTTCCTTCTCTTTCTCTAGTTCTAGCTTCTTTTCCTCCTCTAGTAGTGCTAGCTTCTCTAGTTCTAGCTTCTTTTTCTCCTCTAGTAGTGCTAGCTTCTCTTTCTTCTCTAGTTCTAGCTTCTTTTCCTCCTCTAGTTTTTTCTCATCTAGTAGTGCTAGCTTCTCTAGTTCTAGCTTCTTTT
>Ga0214919_10007844_pt1 | contig 14276 bp, 17 predicted proteins | sample LL1503_MetaG_FD_177994 | JGI IMG/M metagenome (GOLD analysis project Ga0214919, IMG submission 177994) | Freshwater microbial communities from Lake Lanier, Atlanta, Georgia, United States - LL-1503 | ecosystem: Environmental > Aquatic > Freshwater > Lake | place: USA: Georgia | collected...
AGATTCAATATTTGCCGTACATATATTTCCTAAACAAAACCAAATTCCACACATGCTATAATTTTAATCTAATACTAGTTTAAATGGATTATTCGGATATGATTCGCAAGATGCAAGCACAAGCACAGTGGGCTTATTTGAAAAATAATGTTTTATCCGTCCAATCCAACTGTAATTTTAGTACATGTACTCAAATTTCAGGATGCTCTCCGATTAACTATGTATCATACGCCCAAAGAGATATTATTAGTTTAGGTAAATACAATTGTAATAGTTGCTCTTTATCTACGACAACTATATGTGTGCCATCATAGGTTTAAAAGATATATGATACTATTATAAAATGAGTATTGTACAACTGAAGTCAATGGTTGATAGAGCAAAAGAATCTGTAAATCTAATGAAACAGATTAGAGATTTAGGTATATCGGATAGTGATCCATCGTATTTAGAAATAAAGACATATCTAAATGAATGGATTAAATCTGAAGAAAAATCTGTAAAGAATTATGATATTTTCTTTACAAGATATGGTCGTAAAGCGAATCTTAATTTACCTTGGCGCTCGGATAGGACTTGCGAGTTTTCGATGAAGAAAGCTATCGCTTCCTAGTCCCTTTTATTTTATTCAAGGAAGAAGGCTGTCCCTTCCTAGTCATCCTCATTTTATTCCTAGAGTTTTTAGTTCCACAACTACAGTTCTTATATTTTAAATCCTTTTCTTTTCTTTTTTGTTTTAACATTACTTTATCAATAAATGAAAGTTTTCTTTCGTTTCCCCCACCTACATAAGTACTTATGTTAATATTCTTATCTTTTAGGAATTTTACCATATCTTTATGGGCATTACGAAATCCTTCATTTAATGTAACCTTTTGATCGGTACTTGAAATGGTTGAAGGAACTCCGAATAGTTGCCAACATAAATGGGGAAATGGTACTAACATTTTTCCACGATTATTAGCAGCTAAATAATTGTCAATTGGTTCTTTTTTATCATCAGGCACTTCTTGATACTTCATAATTGTTTCTGCTGCTTCTTTACCAATTACTGTAAAAGTAGCGCATGTAATCCAGTCACAACGGATTAATAATGGGTCTTCGCATTCTATACTTTGTAGATTTGGATATATTCCACCACCTTGAAAATGACTATATTTACCTTTATTTTGCTCTAAATATGTCATAATCTTTGTACAACGTTCATTAAATGTTGTTTTATCTTGTGTGCGATATGCATCATCTTCAAATACAATTAATAATTTTTCAAAATTAGGGTCTTTTGCCATATAATCTTTTACGATAGCCCCATATGATTTACCTACACCAACCCATCCTCTATTTTGTTCATCACTGACTGCTGAAAATCTGTTTAGATTAAAAACTGTGTCAGCAAATTCAGTTTGCATATGTGCCCATCGGTCTGTTGATTTATCTAAATTAATTACATAGGCATCCCAGACCTTATCTATCTTCTTATCTACCATAACACCTAATATTTGTAAAGATATTCTAAAGAAATAATTACTTAGTAATTAGATGAGCGAACTATCAAAAGAAGGTGCTTTATATGAACTCTTAGCAAGAGGTAATAAAGATGTATATTTTCAAAATGATACATTATCAGCGTTAAGTCCTTTTAGAAATAACTATAAACGTATTCCCGCATTTGTCCATGAGCGAAGACAGATTCCACCCATCAATAATGTAGATTTTAATAAAATTGTTGAATTTGACTTTGAAGTCGCCGGTGATGTTTTCACACATCCAACACTGTTAATTGATTTACCAACATGGTTACCAAGTGATTATGCGCCATTAAATTATAAATCCGTAGTTACTGATACGAACAATATATCGTATGGTTATACAAAGGCAATTGGATATTTTTTATTTGATAATATACAAATATATCAAGACCAAATTCTTATACAAGAGTTTAGTGGAGACGCACTTTATGCTACCCGACTTTCTAGAGGCTCACTCAATTCAGCAATTTTAGAAAATACTTTAATAGGATATCATGATGGCACTGCGTTATCTATTGCTCGTAATGCTACACCACCAACCTTGCGATTAGAGTTACCATTATTAGGCTGCCAACACATTGATGATGGTGGATTTCCATCATTTGGTCTTCGTTCACAAAATATAAGGCTGCGTTGTAAGTTACGTGCTTTAGAGGATTTAGTAGAATCAAGCGATAGTCAATCAAAACCAACACCTTGGAATAAAACATTTAAGATTCAAACATCTTCTGGTGGTCAATTTACAAATTTTCCAACACTTGATAGATATAAGATTGGACAACCTACAATATATTTAGAAACTCGCCATGTGTATGTTGATGCTGATACACAGAAAGAATTAGTAGAAAGTTCTTTAGAAATACCGTTTTCAAGACTTTATGAAAATACATTTAATTTTATTGAAAAGGATTATGCTCCATTATCAAAAGGTGCCATTGCAGCAGTAACTCGTAGAATTGACGCGGTTCATCCAGCAAGTCGACTAGTATTCTTTTTAAGACAACGAACTGATGTAATGGCAAACAAATTGTGGAAAATTAACTCAGATGTTAGCAATAATGAATTTTATAATAACATATCTTTTCTAATTGGCTCTCGTGACCGAGAATCATCATTTCCACCACTTGTATGGAATGTATTAACGCAGCACGCTAAAGAAGATAGATATTCTGGAAATGGTCTTGGAATTATGAACTGGGATTTAGGAGAGCAAAAAGGAAGGAAATTACCATGTGCAAGACAACCAGAAGGTAGTGTAAACTTTTCAACAGCAGATAGACCAACATTATATATGGAACTACAACAGATTGCGGGTTCTAATAGGGATACAGAAATGAGAATGATTGTTGATGTATGGGCAGATTATGAAACAGAAGAACGAAGAGGTTCCTTAAAATACGCAAATTAAAAATTTATAAAAATTGATTTTTTAGGCTGTCATATTTTGTATTAAAAATGTGTTCTAACATTGAGGTTTCACAGATTGTATCTGTTATCGAGGCCATGCCAAGCGATGATGTAATGCCAGAGAATCCTCCCAATACTCCAACCACTACTCCAACCACTACTCCAACCACTACTCCAACCACTACTGATACAGAATCAACGACAACTGCAGTTATTGCTACACCTGTAGAAGATAAATTTACATATGTAAGAAATAATATAGAGTTGGCCGATTACGCGATTGACTTTCTGGAAGACGAGTCAAATTACTATAATATTATTAAATCATATACTACTGAGAAGAGAGTGGCACTATTTATTCTTGTAAATGGCCTAGTATCTGCTGCCGCTCACTTTGATAAGGATGGCTCTATTCATGAGTATCTACGCAATGATACTCCTCATAAAGTTTTCCGTTCTATTCATGATTGGCTAAATGATTTCTTTGACAATAGTGTAAGTGTTAATAAGATTCTTGATAGCGTACATATTGGTGAAGACCTAGTCCCTATTTGGATGGCACTTATTGATGCAAAGGAAGGCGATGATATGATTGGTGATATGCATCCAGTTGGGAGAACTATTCATTATGATAATAATATAGTTAATATATTTCTAGCAGCAATTGGCGTTTCAATTGTCATTGCTTCTGTAGTAGTCCCTATTATTCTTGCGTTTACCTGGGTGTTACAATAGGTAAACGAAAATTCTCATCTATGGTTGAAAACCAATCAATATAACTATCCATATCTTTTAATAAAATATATGATGTATCATTATCAATATTAAAAGGTGTCTCAATATAAAAATTATTTATATCAACTATTTTTACTTCATCTAATACAGTCACTTCATTTGTTACTTCATTATATACATATTCTACATATATTTTTTGATATACATTCTCATCATTTTTTAATATATAATAACATAATCCATTATCAAATTTTGATTTTATAATAGTAATATATTTTTCTTCAGATAAATTAGTCATATAAATACAATCATTTAAATAACTATTAAATAAGCATGCTTGAGTTTCTAAATCATAAGACATTCTATATTTAAAGTTTAACAACTATTTAAATATAGAAATGGAAGGTTTGACAAATGAACTAAATGTACTTATTGGTAAATATGGGATTCGTGATGTAAATAAAGCTCTTCAGACACGAATGAAAGAGGATTATGAGTATCTTAAGAGTCTTTTTGTTAAAGAAGAAAAAAAGGTAGAAAAGCTAGAGAAGGTAGAAAAGAAGATAGAAGTTATAGAAGTAGATACTGAGCCATCTATTGAAATAAAGCAAGAAGCCCCAGTTGTTGAAGTAAAAGAGAAGAAATTCAAGGATTCTAAAGAACAGAAAGCATGGCAAAAAGAGCAAGAAGAAAAGAAATTCAAAGAGAATGAAGCCAAAGGAATTAAGCCAAAAGATTTACTTACAAAGGAAAATCTGAAGAAGTGGATTGAAGAAGATAATAGAACATATTCTTATATTGCTCGTGAATATATTGGATGTAAAGATTCTGAAGTATCAGCAATGGCAAAGGCGCTGGGTATTGAAAATACTCGCAAGAATGTTATGATTCAGAATTCAAAGAAGTAAAGATAATATAAAGAATCTATCATTAGTTAAATTATGAGTTGTATTTTTACTAATGATAATAATGTTGAAATCCAATTACTAGAACATCCATTTTCTGAAATGTTTAAAACTAGAAATTATCATGAAGGAATATTTCGTCAAATAAACACATACTTAATTAATAATAATATTATTGATAAAGATAAAAATATTATTGATTTAGGTGCTTGGATAGGTGATAATTCAATACCTTGGGCAAAAAATATAAATGGTATTGTATATGCGATTGACCCATCTAAGGACAACTGTGATTATATAAATGAAATGAATAAATTAAATATTATTAATAATATGCTAATTATTAAAGCTGTAATATCTGATAGTGAAAAAATGATATCTACAGATAGTGAAAATTTACACCATTGTTCTTTTACAAATAATGATTCTTTAGCATATAAATTACAATCATTTTCATTAGATACTTTGTATAAACAAAAGATTATTAAAAATATTGGATATATTCATTTAGATGTAGAAGGTATGGAAAATTTAGTTATCTATGGTTCAACAAACTTAATAGATGAATTAAAACCTATTATAACTTTTGAACAGCATTTAGATACTGATAATTATAGTCAAATCTGTAATTTTTTATTAAATAAAGAGTATTCTGTTTATTTAATAAATGAAATATTATTGGGATGCCGAGAGGATTGTAGAAATTTTATAGCATTTCCTAATACTATAAATACTAGTAATGTAATAAAATCAATTGAAAATTACTTAGAATATACTGATTTATTTACTCAGTTTTAGTATAATAAGCTATCATATTCTGTACAATTCCCCTGTCATTTTCATCTAAATCACTTATTATATCAGTTATATATTCTTGTACATTTATATTGAATAAATAATGATATGATAATAGTTTTTCTATATTATTTAATTTATAATTATTAAATGCAGTACAAGAAGCTGCATATACACATATATTATTAAAGGTACCTTTAATAATAGGCTTGTTTATATTGGATGCAACATAGTCTGGTAAAAATGTATCATATTTACCATCCCATGTTTTTAACATTTCATTCATAATACTACCATCTAAACAATTTTTATGAATTTTATGATGTTCAATTATACGTTCATATAATTCTCTTACTTTTTTTGTATTTTTAATTAACATAAAACAAACATTAATAGAAGTTTCAGTTTCTTTGTAAAATACTATATCATTGTCACTTTTTAAAAACGGAGTTAAATAGTTGTTTAATTCTTCTTCAAAGGCAATTACATCAACATCACTAAATATAAAATAATCATTTTCTTTTGTATTTTCTAATATTTTATATATTTCATAATCTTTAATATACATTCCAGATAAAAAATGGTCTCCTTTTTTATATAGTATTTCATCAAATATTTCTTGAGCTACTTCAATTGGATATAAATCAAAATATTTATCTGATATTATACTTGTTAATGTATCCGCAAATACAGAATAATTATCACTCCATACAAAATACCATGGTAATTTGTTCATACAAAATATTATATTTAAGGGTTTAACCCAAATCTGTATTTCTAGCATCTATAACTACTTTATTATTCTGAGATTTTGATCTTACTCTTTTTTTCTTAGGTTTACCAACTTCTTCATCATTACAAGAATCCATTACAATAACATCTTCAAAAAATGTTTGTAAAATACTTTTGAAAGTAAACTGAATCTTTTCTAAATGATGCTTCAATGAACTATTATGTTTTTGGACAGTATCAATAATGAATTTAGTATTATTGTTAATTTCTTTTATAATGCTTGAAATATTATTAATTTCCATTTGTAAAATAGGTTTGATAGAATCTACTTTAGATTGAACGGATACATTTTCTTCTGACACGCTACATTTCGTATTTAGTAGTATGGCTATATCAATTAAACTATCTATTACAGAAAATAAGGTACTTGCATCATAATTATTAAAGTTTTGAATATATATTAATAACTGATTTGAATTTGTAAATTCTGTATAAAAGAAATCTTGAGGAGCTCCAACAATATTTGTATTCAGTGAAATAAAAATACCTAGTGGGCAATCTTTGTGAACTTCCAAATCACGTTTAAATTTATCAATCTCTCGCTTAGGAACATTATGACCATAGTTTTTGATTTCAAATAATGTTTTACAGTTACGAATAATACCATATCTATCACAACTTTGTGGAGTCTTCGATGTATTTTCTAAACTCCATGATGTAAGATTCTCAACAAGTGTATCAAAGTTTTGTTCACCAGTTTTCCCTTTATTTGATGATATGTTTTGTGTAATAGTATTCTTTGTATATTCTTCTAGCTGTCTTTGTAAAGTATGAATCTGTTCCTTGTAAATGTTATCTACTTTAATATGCTGAGCTTCTACATGTTGAACTGCGGTATATAGGGATTTAGAAAAATACTCTTGATTTGTATTTTGTACACTAAGAACGTTTTGGTTTAATAACTGATAGGCTTTACTTGATTGCTCCAATTGAATTTGTAGATTTTTAATTTCATTCTGGAGTCTGCTTGATTCTGTAATTCTTTGATTTTCTAAATTACGTTTCATTTGCTCAATTTCATATTGTTTCTTAGAATCGATATCTCTTATTTTATTATTAAGAATTTCTTGAAATTGTAATGAAGAAGAAGATTCACGAAGCGATTTTAGAGATTCTGAAGAAAGCTCTAAAATTGTATCAAATTCTTGCATAGAAGATTGCTGTAGTAGTTGCGATATTGGCTTGTGATGTTTCCATGTAGATACATAGAAGTCATTTTCTTTTGATTGTGTTAATAGTGCCATTTATACTATATTATATATGTCTTTATTATTTAAACGCATAATTATAAATAAAATTGAAAAATAATTATAGTATTTTAAGTAATAGAATGGATACAAAACAAAAAATACTAGATTCTCTTGAAGTTCTACGAATCAGAGATACGTGGAGTGGAGATAAGTTTTCAGCACTTGCTTATGATAAAGCTATTAGTACACTAAAGAAAATTGATAAGATAACATCAGTAAAAGATATTGAAGCAAGTACTGGGGTTGGCAAGAAAATTAAAGAGAAAGTACAAGAGATTATTGAGTCTGGAAAACTCGCAGCAGCAGAAAAAGCAAAAGAAGAGTTACCTATTGAATTATATCAGAATCTTCTAAATGTTTATGGAATTGGTCCAGCAAAAGCAAAGGACCTTATTACGAAAAGTAAAATTAAATCAATTGAAGATTTAGAATCAAAACCAGAACTATTAAATGAAGTTCAGAAAAAAGGGTTGAAGTATTATAGTGATATCCTTTTAAGAATTCCTCGTAGTGAAATGGAGCAACATGAACATAAAATTATGAGCCATATTAAAGGGCCGATTGAAGCTATTATTGTTGGTAGTTATCGCCGTGAAGCACCTACAAGTGGAGATATTGATGTTCTTATTAAAGTGCCAGAGTTATATTCTAAGAAACAACAAAAAGAATTCTTTGATACTTATATTAAACTTCTTAGAGATGAAAAGTATTTGATCGAGATTCTTGCGCTAGGTGATAAGAAGTGTATGGGAATTGTAAAACTTGATGAAGATTCTGTTGCTCGAAGAATTGATTTCCTTATTACTCCCGAAAAGGAATATCCATATGCGGTATTGTATTTTACTGGCTCCGATTCATTTAATGTTGCTTTCCGTAAATATGCGCTTACTAAAGGATATACTCTCAACGAACATGCTATGAAGGAGACTACTGGTGATAAGAAAGATGTCGAAGATATTAAAGAAGAAAAAGAAATCTTTAAATTTCTAGGCTTGAAATATCAAAAGCCAAAGAATCGAAAAGATGAAAGCTCTATCATTGAAAGAACTGTTAAAAATACTACTGCTAAAAATAAAAATACTAAATAGGTTATGAAACTTAAATTAAAACATATATTTCCTCATATAGTATTGTTATTTTTAATTTTAATATTTGTATATTATTTATATAATAGGGTTGAAGGGTTTCAAACTCAAGATGCTATGAAAGAGTATAGTGTAGTTTTTGCAGGCACTGTGCGTAATGTTGAAAAATATATAAAAAAGAATTTACAGCATATTGATAATTGTGGTAAAAAATTTAAAGATTATGCCCTTGTTATTTATGAAAATGATTCAAGCGATAATACAAAACAAATTTTAAAGGATAATAAAAAAGATAACTATTATTATATATTTGATACTACTAATGAATCTTCAAGGACAAAAAGACTAGCGCATGGACGAAATCAAATATTAAATAAGGTGAGAGAACTTAATAATTATGATTTTTTAATTATGCTTGATTTAGATGATGTAAATTATTCTGGAAAATTTGTTGAAACGATTAATTCGTGTTTTGAACACAATGAATGGGATGTATTAACTGGTAATCAAAGCGATACGTATTACGACATTTGGGCATTTCGTAAAACTGGACTATTAGATTGGGATTGCTGGAGAGAATATTCAAAAGCAACAAGAAATGGGATGAGTGATTCAGAAGCAAAAGATAAATATGTATGGGGTATTATACAAAAGTTTGAACCTGGTCAAATGATTGAAGTTAGATCTGCATTCAGTGGAATAGCAATATATAGATTGGAAAGTTTACCAGATAACTGTATGTATAAAGGGCATTACAATGAAGATGATTCTGAAATATGCGAGCATGTTCCATTTCATGAGTGCTTGAAAAACAATGGACTCAATATATTTTTAAATACAAATTTCTTAACAAATTAGTAGGATGAAACGTAAAAACAGTATATATTTACCATTATTAATATTAATACTAATAATAATACTAGTATCAATATTATATATTAGTACAATAAAAGAGTCATTTGTAAATAGCAATAACAACAGATATACTGCGATTATAGTAGAGCCTAGAAAACATAAAGCTTTAGAATTTGTACTAACAAATATATTAGAAAATTTAGATAGTAATTGGGATATTATTATATTTCATGGAAATTTAAATAGAGAATATTTACAAAATATACTCGATACAAAATTATCAGAATATAGTAATCGAATTAAAATGATATCATTAAATGTTGATAATCTAACAATTAGTGATTATAATATATTATTTAAAACTGAAGGCTTATATAATAATATTCCGACAGAAACATTTTTAGTTTTTCAAACTGATAGTATGATTATTCCTAAAAATCGTAATAGAATATATGAATTTTTGCAGTATGATTATGTAGGGGCAATATGGCCGCATTTAGATAATCAGATAGGGAATGGTGGGTTTAGTTTACGTAAAAAGAGTAAAATGTTAGAAATTATTAAAACATGCCCATATACCACTATGAATAGCGAAAATAATATTAAGAAATATGGTAAAGATCTTGAAAATGAAGATGTCTATTTCTCACTATTATGCGAAAGTGTTAGACTAAATAAACCATCTATAAATGTTGCAAAGAAATTTGCCTCGGAAGGAGTATTAGACTCTGATTCATTTGCTATACATAAATGTTGGAATGGTACTTCAATTAATGATCTAATAAAGACATTTCCAGAAGTAGAAGAATTGTATTATCTCCAAGGCGTTGAGGAATAATTTAAAGTATATCAATACATGCAGATTTCTGGTTCATGTTCATAATTAATGATGCTGTCGCCATATTCGAACTACAATGCACTAATATATTATAAAGTTAAATAGTAGATGAAATATATTAAAAAGATAGGAAAATACATTATTACATTATTAACAATATTAATAATATTATTATATATATTAAATTCTAAAAGTATCGAAGGATTTATAGAAGAGGATGAAACTAAATACGGATATATATTACCTATCTTACGTGTAAATTATACACCGAATCAATATCAAACTCATGTAAATACTGATAAACCAATTGCAATATTGAGTACGGCTGATAAAATGCCGAATGACAATACTAAGCCGTATATATTTATAAATGATGAAGCAACATTATATTATGGAAAGCCTAGAAAACATGTAGATGATAACTATAAAGCCGCAGTTGAAGATAAAAATTGCGTAGCCTGTTTTATAACAAGAGATGAAAAATTATTTGATAATCCTAAAATATTTTATTTGCCATTATTTTTATTTAGAGGAAATTTTAATTTTACATCATCGCCTTTTAAAAGAGAGTACACTAATAATGAAAGAAACTTATTAGCCGTATATATTGGAACACATTCACCTCCTCACAGGGATGAATTTTTCAAAATACTAAGCTCGAAAGATAATACAGTAGATGGTTTAGGAGCAGCAAATAATACAAAACAAATTGTCCTACCAGATAGAAAATATTGGTGGGATTTACCAAAAATATATAAAGATTATAAATTTGGTTTAGCAATGGAAAATTCAAATGAGGATGGTTATATAACAGAAAAAATAATGAATGTATATATTGGCGGCGCTATTCCAATATATTGGGGTACATCAAAAATAAAAGAAATATTTAACCCAGATTCATTTATATATATCAATGATTATGCTTCATTTGATGAATGTGCGAATCATATTATAGCAATTGGAAAGGATCCTATTCGTTTAAAAAGAATGCAAAATGCTCCAATATTTGTAGAGAATAGTAAATATTCAAGATATTATAATATTCCGCCTCCAGAATGGGTATTAGATATTGCAAATAAAATAAAAAATAATATAGATAAAATAAACAAGGCTGCATATTTTTGATTTATTTTAAGCGATAGCCTTTGTAGAATATAACTTCATCTGGCTGTATAGTATTACCAAAATAAGCACCCTTATAGTAAGGGTCTTGTCCTGAAGTATTAATATTATGTTTAAGAAATCTATAATCAATATCACGATATTTTGATATAAATAATAATACTTTATATACAGCAGGTAAAGAATGCCTTGAACCATGTATATTAGAAAAAACATTATTTGCTATGAAATATACAGTCGAACATTATAATTTTGATTATTTATTAAGGACAAATATTAGTACATTTTTTGTATTACCAAAACTTAAGAAAAGTTTTGAATTATTAGCAAAAACAAATATATTTAAAGGACCAATTTTAACTCCAACAATTGTACATGGATGTAATTTATTATTTTCAAAAGATATTATAGAAAAATTAATTAGTGATATACCATCAATATTAAATAAATGTAAAAAAATAGACGACCATTGCATTACTGAAGAAATAATTAGTTATAATATACCAATTATTGACTGTCCATATTATGAATTTGTAATAAATAATTTTGAATCAATTGATGATAAGATAAAAGAAAATGATACTGATAATATCTACTGTTTTCGTAATAAAAATTATAAAGGTAATACTGATACAGAGGGTACTAATAAAGATATAGCAATTATAAATAAATTATATGATTATTTTTATATATTATAAAGGGTTAATATTAGATGAAAACAGAGATATTAATTGTAGGATGCGGTTTATCTGGTGCAGTTATTGCGGAACAACTTGCTAATAAGTATAATAAAAAAGTTACAATAATTGATAAAAGGCCTCATATTGGAGGAAATTGTTATGATTATATAGATGCGCAGACAAATATTCGTGTAAATAAATATGGTGCGCACCTATTTCACACAAATGATGAAGAAGTCTGGGAATATATAAATAAATTTAGTAAATGGATACGTTACGACCATAAAGTTGTTGCAAATATTGATAAAAGAAATGTATCTGTCCCAGTAAATATGGAAACTATCAATATCATATGTAATGAACATTTGCAAACAATTGAACAAACAAAAGAATGGTTAGAAAAAAATCAAATAAAATTTGAAAATCCTAAAAATAGTGAAGAAATTGCATTATCAAGGGTGGGTAAACAAATATATGAAAAACTATTTTTACCATACACATTAAAACAGTGGAATAAACATCCAAAAGATTTAGATAGTAGTGTACTTTCTAGAATCCCGGTTAAATATGATAATGATACTCGATATTTTACGGATAAATATCAAGTTATTCCAGAAAAGGGGTATACTAGTTTTTTTGAATCATTACTCAGTAATCCAAATATTGAAGTATTATTAAATACTTCATTTGATGATATTAATATTGAATATGACCAACTAATATTTACTGGTCCAATTGATTCTTATTTTAAGGATAGTGGACTAGAAGCTTTAGAATATAGGTCACTAAAGTTTGAAGAGGAAATAATTTTAAATAAAGGGTTTGCTCAACAATATATGGTTATAAATACTCCATCACTTGATATAGCAACAACAAGGGCAATTGAATATAAACATCTCCCTTATATTGAAAATATAAATAATCCTCATACAATTATTATTAAAGAATATCCAAGCGATTTTGGTGAACCCTATTACCCAGTCCCAAATAATAAAAATCAAGAACTTTATAATAAATACAAATATCTTGCAGAATCTATTCAGAATAAAAATATTCATATGATTGGACGTCTAGCAAATTATAAATATTTTAATATGGACCAAGCAATACGTAATGCATTAGATTATATCCCAAATATTATTCGATTGATGTAACATATAAAAATCCTATATCATCATAAGATATATAAATATTATTTACCATGAGAATGTTTTATATAAAAGTCAGTTTGCATATGAGGACTATCACCTCCAATATCGTTGTCGGGTAGGGTATATGGTATTAAATTCATTTTTTGTGAAACATATGAAAATGAAATTTGGTCTTGTGTAGTATGTATCAATGTTTGTAAATACCATTCATTCAAAAAATTACTTACATCTTTATCCTTATTTAAAAATGCAATAAAACATGTCACCCATACCCCAAAATGTTCTTTGCCGCTATTTAATTGTTTAAAATAATTTTCATCATACCCATCTCTTATATAAGATTCATACTGTTGAAATATATCCTGATATGGTTGTTCTTGCTTATTCCAAAATGTGCTTGTATATCTTTCATTATCTGACGCAATTACTTCAGATTTAAGATTACCTTTTCTATGCTCATGATTCCAACCAATTATTTTATGTTTATCTATATTATTCATAACCCATTTACTAACGTTTTCGTTAGTAATCTCAATTGTTCCATCTAACCACACAACAACATCATAATCTTTTAATCTAGGAATTTCTTGAAATGATTGTTTATAATATTTTGCAATATTGAATGTATGTTTATTATTAGATATTGAATTTCGGTAACTGTTATTATCTAATTTTGATTTATTAGTATAGTGATATGGATTATTATCTATTATCCATTCATTATTTATAATATCTTTATTATCTGTAAAACATATAAAATCTGTCGGGATAGTTTGTTTTACATATTTTTTACAACTACTTTCGTAATTACCATATATTGATGTTATAAACGCAATTTTAGGTTTATTATTTGTATTTTCAAAAGTTTCAATATTATTGAATAATATATATGAAATTAATAAAGATAATATTATTAATATAATAATTATAATGTTAATTTTATTTTTTAATTTCATCTATTATAATACCTAGAAAATACAGGATTTATTTAGAAATTACACTGCGTAATTTTTCAAGATAGAGAATTGCATCCATAAGTTCATCTTGAGCATGTGTAATCCAGTCGGTGACATGTAAGTCAGTTCTATCGAGGTCAGTATTATACTTCTTCTTTCCTATTATACTTCTCTGA
>Ga0214919_10007847_pt1 | contig 14271 bp, 17 predicted proteins | sample LL1503_MetaG_FD_177994 | JGI IMG/M metagenome (GOLD analysis project Ga0214919, IMG submission 177994) | Freshwater microbial communities from Lake Lanier, Atlanta, Georgia, United States - LL-1503 | ecosystem: Environmental > Aquatic > Freshwater > Lake | place: USA: Georgia | collected...
CATCTAAAAAATACTATGTTAATTGGATTGTTAAGATTAAAGGTATTGATAATGATTTTTATAGAGAGGAGAAATTTAATCCTGAAGGTCAAAGAATTATGATATGTTTTGAATCTAAATCTTTGGGGGATAGTTTAGCTTGGATGCCATATGTGGAGAAATTTAGAATAGATAAGAAATCAAAAGTAATATGCTCAACATTTAAAAATGATTTGTTTAAGAAACAGTACCCCGAAATTGAATTTGTGGAACCAGGAACTGGTGTTAATAATTTATATGGTCTATATAGATTAGGATTGTTTTATGACGATAAGAGAACAATTAGATATGAGAATCACCCAACTAACCCTAAAGTAGAACCATTGGGTAAAATGGCAACAGACATATTGGGATTAGAATATGAAGAGATTAGACCTAAACTACCGACTTTTAGTGATAAGAAAAAGAAGAGAGTATGTATTGCTGTCCATTCAACATCACAATGTAAGTATTGGAACAACGCAACAGGGTGGCAACAAGTGGTTAATCATCTTAAAAGGAAAGGTTATGAGGTAAGATTATTATCTAGAGAAGAGGACGGATATATGGGTAATAAGAACCCACAAGGGGTCGTACAACAAAAATCAGGACCAATTGAGAAGGTAATTCAAGTTTTAGAAGAGTCGGAACTTTTTATAGGTATTGGTAGTGGATTAAGTTGGTTGGCGTGGTCTGTGGGTATTCCTTGTGTCATCATTTCAGGTTTTAGTGAGGAATATAGTGAACCAACAATTGGAGTTTCAAGAATTATTAATAAAGATGTTTGTCATGGATGTTGGAATGTTTATGATTTTAACCCCGGAGATTGGAACTGGTGCCCCGTAAATAAAGGTACAAAACAACAATTTGAATGTTCCAAATCAATCACAGGTCAAGATGTCATAAAAGAAATTGATAAATTAATATAAAAATTCATAGATTTATTTCACAAATGTGATTTGTAAAGTATTTATTAGGGTATAACAATATAACCTATGAAAATATTTGACGCAAACATCTCGGGATCACTAAACGTATCGGGTTCGGCCACTTTTTTGGGGGATCTTACGGTAGGAGGAACAATAAACGCCACCATCAGTGGTACAACCTCAAACGCCTTAACCTTAAACACAACAGGTTCAGCTCGTTTTGCAACCACAGGTAGTAACCTATTCACTGCAAACCAAACAATTAGTGGATCTATAATCCCTTCTGTTAATAATGCTTACGATTTAGGTGACCCAACACATTGGTGGAAGGACATCTATGTATCAACAGGGTCCATCTTCATTGGTGGAATTAAAGCTATTAGCACAAACTCTGATGGTACAATCCAAGTAGGTGCTCAAGTTGTTCAAACTTCAGCGAGTTTGGCTTCAGTAGGTCTTCCAGTCCCTCCAACAGGTTCTGCAGGATCAAGTCAAAGTACAATAGTGGGTAGTCAAAATATCACAGGTAGTCAATCTATTACAGGTAGTTTGACAGTTAGTGGTAGTTTAGCCGTAACTGGTTCATTATTCATTAACGGAACATCATATACCGCAGCTTCTTCAGGTACATCAGGTTCTAACGGAACTAACGGTTCATCAGGAACAAGTGGTTCTAATGGAACAAACGGTTCTTCAGGATCTAGTGGTTCTAACGGAACTAACGGTTCATCAGGAACAAGTGGTTCTAATGGTACGAACGGTTCATCAGGTTCTAACGGAACAAACGGTTCTTCAGGATCTAGTGGTTCTAACGGAACTAACGGTTCATCAGGAACAAGTGGTTCTAATGGTACAGACGGTACTTCAGGTTCTAACGGAACAAACGGTTCTTCAGGATCTAGTGGTTCTAACGGAACAAATGGTTCTTCAGGGTCTAGTGGTTCTAACGGAACAAATGGTTCTTCAGGTACATCAGGATCTTCAGGAAGTAATGGTTCTTCAGGTTCTTCAGGTTCTAACGGAACAAACGGTTCTTCAGGAACTTCAATCACAACATCAGGTACTAACAATAAAGTAGTTAAATTTACTTCTGCATCAACTGTGGGTGACTCATCAATAACTGATGATGGTACAACTGTAACTATTGGCGGTAATTTGGTCGTTTCTGGTACATCTACAACAGTCAACTCAACAACCGTTGAAATTGGTGATAATATTATATCATTAAATGGTTCAGGAGCAGCAAATGCGGGTTTGGTTGTTAGAGACGCAACCGCAGCATCATTAGTATCAGGTTCGTTATTATGGAATACAACAAATGATTATTGGATGGCTGGTCCTTTGGGGTCTGAGATTGAAATTGCAACTATTAGTGGAACACAAACACTTACAAACAAAACAATCAGTGGTGCATCAAATACATTAAGTAGTATTGGAAATGCTTCATTAACTAACTCATCTGTAACTGTTACAGCAGGAACGGGTATGAGTGGTGGTGGAGCGGTTGCTTTAGGATCTTCAGTAACATTAACAAACGCAGGTGTAACTTCATTAACTACAAATACAGGTTTAAGTTCTAACGTAAGTGCAACAGGTGCGGTTACGGTTACAAACGCAGGTGTAACATCAAACGTAGCCGGTACGGGTATTGGTGTAAGTGCAGCAACAGGTGCGGTTACAATTACTAATAATGGTGTAACATCAAACGTAGGTGGTACGGGTGTATCGGTAAGTGCCGCAACGGGAGCAGTAACAATATCAATCGGTCAAGCGGTTGCAACATCATCAAATCCTCAATTTAACGCATTACTTGTTGGTACTGGTACTCCACCAACAACCGCAGGTTTAATCAGAGCAACAAATGACGTTATTGCATTCTACGGTTCTGATGAAAGACTAAAAGAAAACATTACACCAATTGAAAATTCTTTAGATATCTTAAAACAAATAAATGGTTATTACTTTGATTGGAAGGAAATGCCAGGTGTTCATGAGAACGAAGGTCACGATATAGGGGTTATTGCACAAGAAATTGGTGCAGTTTTACCTGAAATCGTAACAACAAGAGAGAACGGTTATATGGCTGTTAAATACGAAAAATTAGTTGCATTGTTAATTCAAACAAACAAAGAATTATTAAATCGTGTTGAAGCTTTAGAAGCAAAAATAAAATAATTACATTAAACAATACTCACCGCGTCCTAAAAAAATGTGGTGAGTATTTATAACAAAGAACTTAGTTAAAAGAAATATATCATGGGTACAGTACCAGCAACGGGAACCGAAGTAAGTATGGGAAGAATTAGTGTAGTTTTAGGATTAGCATCTACACCAGGTGAAGTACAAGTAGGTTTAAATTCAACTTTAGGTGTTGGTCGTAACCGTTCATATTCAAACGTTGCAAGTATAGCGTCTGGTTCAGCATCACAAGAATCTTCAGATTTCGGTGGTTTATCAGGATCAGGTACATATTAATTTTACATTTTCACCTTTTTTTCTTATATTATAGTGTATGAAATTACATTATAAGAAATCCCCCTCCAAATACGAATTACAATACGTTAAATGGAATGGTATTAATTTTGATAGAGACAAACTCATTAAGTTTGTTAAACGTCTTAATTTAACTTATCTATTGTCATTTATACCGCATTACAGACAGGAATATCAAATACTTAATGAAATATATGATTCATACGATAAAGTTCGTATGGATGGTTTATTAAATAACGATGAGAACATATTAAGGATGTGTTTTATTGAAAAATGGGCGAGAATTGCTGCGGTGGATATCCTTCTTACAAATGTGTACTCAAGATTAACTTTCACAACAATTAGTAATTTACCGATTAAAGATTACCAACTTCTAATGAAAAGAGTAGAAGAAATGGTTGATGCTGGTAGAAAAACAACATATCAAAGTAATAAAATAACAGATAACATACCAGGTCAATGAATAAATCAATAAATAATAGTTCAATGTGGAATGTTAAACCACTTAAGTTGTCAATATTAGTACCAACAAGAGACACTGTACATTCTCAATTTGCATATTGTTTAACACAACTATATAACATAACAAGAGAGGCGGGTATAGACACCTATCTATTCTTTGATTCAAGTACGATATTATTGAATCAAAGAAATAATCTTATTAAAAGTGCTAAGGAAGTAAATTCAGATTATGTTCTATGGTTAGATAGTGATATGATGTTCCCACCAACCACCGCATTACGTCTTTTAGAACACGATAAGGACATCGTTGCTTGTAACTATATGAGACGTTCAAAACCTCTTAAAACGGTTGCATATACCGATTTAAATGATTGGAACAGTTGGGTTCCATTAGAACCACAGGAAGATTTAATTAAAGTACAAGGTGTGGGTATGGGGTGCATGTTAATGAAATTAGATATGTTCGATAAATTGGAAAAACCATATTTTGAATTTCAATATAAAGAAAACACCGAAGATTACTTCGGTGAGGACTTCATATTATTAGGTAAGTTAAGAAATTTAGAATATGATGTTTTTATTGATACAATTTTAAGTGTTGATATAAAACATTTAGGAATATATGCCTTTGGAAATAACGATTAAGTTACTTAATTTCTACAGATAAATTACCAATACTATACATACCAGGTTCATATTCCTGAATAATCATCTTCAATACGGTTATATTATTAAAATCTTCTTGGGTCAAATTTGACGTTAATTTTACCATAACATCAACATCATCACAATTTTCAAATTTTGATTTTAAATTATAACGAGTTGTTGATTGTTCAGCATCAATATAATCTTGAGGAACTGTACCCAAATTAATTTTATTAAAGAATGGTTCTAATAAAACTAAATTACTATCGTCATTTAATGTTAATCCCATATTTAAATTCTTATATGTGAAATTTTCTTTTTGTTGATAGTTTACTTGGTTGAATGTTGAAATTGGAATACCCCATTTTCTAACAAAATTTCTATTTGAGAATATTTCAATGTTTTGTCTTTTATCTTTCATTTCATCACTGAATCTTGATGTTTGTGAAACAAAGTGATAAGTTATTGCACATTCTGTTGTTTTTAATTTATACCCTTTTAATTTTGCTCTAATTAAAAAATCATCATCTTCACAAAAACATGGAACAAAACTAAATCCATCAAACCCACCTAAATCAATAAACATATCTTTACGACCACTCATAAAGAAAACAGCACCATCGTAAAGTTCACATTTATCTTTATTTTGTTTAACGTACTTATCAAACATTTTTTTATTGAAGTTATTAAAACCTGTACCCATATCTAAAATTACTTTACCAGGTCTTTGATGCCCAGCAAATATTGGAGGTTCAATTGTTGTATATGACAATAACGTATTAGGGTTTTCATCAATTAATTTATCCAAGTTCTCCAAAAAATGTTTACCTATAACCATATCATTATGGATAAGAACTAATTTTTCAGTATCCACTAAATCAATACCAGCATTATATGTTTCAGAGAATGTTAATCTGTCATCATCATGAAAGAAAGATAAGTTTTCATCTTTTAAAGATTCTAACCATTCTTTAGTCCCATCACTTGAACCCCCACTACTAATTACTAATGGAGATTTAGGATAAACCTTACGTAGATGTTTATAACATTCTTTTGTTAAATCTAATTTATTATAAACTGCCAATACAAAACTAATATTCATTTTATTTTTTTTATTTAAATTATTTTTTCCAAAAACTATAAATTCCTTTATCCACTTCATAGTTGTCCCAAACAAATCTTTCACGTTTAGGTTGTTTTTTTACCCATTCCCACATTTGAGATAATCCATCGTATAATGTCGTCTTATCTTCATAACCCAATAAATCTACAGATTTTTGCCAAGTCGGTACAGCATTTTTAACTTCGTGTCTTTGTTCTTCATATACCGTTTGACCATCTTTTATTACGTCTTTTAATGTTTCATTTGCTTCATTAATTGTATAATGACATGTCCCACCTAAATTAATAATTTCTTTAGAACAATTTTCTTGTTGAGATGATTTCCATAATGGTTCTAAACAATCATCAATAAAACTAAATGCTCTCTTTTGTTCGCCATCACCAAAAATTGACATTGGTTCACCATTCATATGTTGATACATCCAAATACCTAATACGTTACGATATTTGTCCCATATGTTCTGTTTAACACCATATACATTATGTGGTCTAATGATACACCAATCAAGCCCATGTTGTTCGCCAGCGACCTTAATATCCATTTCACAGGCATATTTTGCAATACCGTATGGATCAACGGGACATGGTACTTGTGTTTCATCAAATATATCCCCATTACCATGACCATATACTGCCATTGTTGACGTGAACACTAATCTTTTAACATCATGTTTAATACATTCATTTATGATGAGTGATGTTGCGACTAAATTGTTTTGGTAATTATAACTTCTAATGAATGGTGATAACCCTTCAGCGGCATATGCTGCCATGTGATAAACGTAATCAAATTGATGTCTTTCAAAACATTCTGAAATGTTACCATTGACCAAATTCATTTGCCACAACTCAACTTTTGAGTTAACATTTTGAATGTATCCACCACTTAAATCATCAATACCGACAATTTGAACTTCTGGTTTATTTTCAATTATCCAATCAGATAATCTTGATCCAAGTAATCCAGCAACACCTGTAATTAGTATTTTCATATTATTTTAATTATGTACATAAAGAACTTTATTCATTCTTTTATTTATTCAAATAGTTTTTAATATAATCACTTATATTTTTAGTTGGTTGCCATCCCAATATTAATTTTGCTAAATAATTTTCACATAAAGTTACTTGAGCCTCCCCTGGTTTATCTTCTGCAAATATAAACTCACGATTAAACATTAAAGCAATGTCCTTTATTGAAAAGTTTATTCCTCTACCCAATTCAAAAATATGACCCCAAGCATTTTTTTCAAATATTTTTACTAATCCATCAACAATATCGTCTATATGTGTAAAATCTCTTCTTTTTGTACCATCACCATAAATTGTCAATGGTTGGTTATTTTCAATTGATTTCTCCCACGCACCAATTAATGTACAATATCCACCACTTTTTAAATGATATGGGCCATAGACATTATAAAAACGAGCAATGGATGCATTTAATCCAAAATGTTCTTGATATAATGTTACAATTTCTTCCCCCACATCTTTACTGAAAGTATATGGATTTTTTAATTTACCATTGTGGTGAGAACTACTACCAGCATAAACCAAAGGGATATTATTCTTATAACAATAATTAACAACATTTAATGTACCGTTTGCGTTAGTTTCAAAGTACTCTACCGGTTGTTTAAATGATGGTTGTATCCTCGCAATTGCTGCAAGATGATAAACCATGTCAAAATCACCATAAACATTGTAGTGTTTTATTTCTCTAATATCACCTGTAATGTATTTAGTACCCTCTTGATGATTACTTTCAAATCCGGTATTATAATTATCAATTGAGGTTACATTATGTCCTTCACTAATTAATCTTTTAATTAGATTTGTACCAACAAACCCTGCACCACCTGTTACTAGTACATTCATTATCTGTTATTTATAACATTAATTATTGTTTCCAAATCTTCATCAGTTAATCCTAAATGTAATGGTAATGTTAATTCATGTTTATCATACCATTCCGCGTTTACTAAACCACCAACCTTTTTAAAGTCCTTGAATGGTTCGTACTTATCATTTCTTTTATAATGCATACCACAGTAAACACCATTGTTTTTTAATAAATCATACACCTCATCCCTATCCTCAAAGAATAAAGGTAAGAAGTGTGATGAAGAGACTCTATCTGTATTATATTCAGGTAACATCGCACCTTTAACATTATTTAAATAATATGACGATATTAATCTACGACGTAAATTATTTTGATTAATTGTTTCTAACCCAATAATACCCATAGTTGACGCGATATCCGTTAAATGATATTTGTAACCAACTTCCTCTACTTCATAATCCCAATTGTATGTTGGTTTCTCTGTGTTCAAATTACTTCTAGATACTGTATCTTTATTAATACCCAACCATCTTAATTTGTTTAATCGTGTATACAACTCTTCATTGTTTGTTGAGATTGCACCACCATCACCAACTGGTAAGTTCTTAACCGCTTGAAAACTCCACACACAAATATTATCTGTATCACCAATCATCTTACCATTGTACATCCCACCAAAGGAATGTGCACAATCCTCGATAACGGGAACACCATAACGATTTGCAATTTCATTAATACGAATCATATCACAACTATATCCACCAATGTGAACTACCATGATTGCTTTTATTTCATTATCCTCTTGGAGTGCTTGTTCTATTGAATCGGCAGATATGTTACCTGTCATCTTTTCATTATCACAAAACACAGGAATATGACCTTCATACAAAATTGCATGATTGGTACTAACAAATGTATTTGATGTTGTAATAATTTTAGAGTTAGGTGGCAAGTTTAAAACTTTAACCGCCAAGTGTAAACCAGCAGTTGCGCTGTTTAACGAAACAAAATATTTTGAACCAATATATTCGGATAACTTGGTTTCAAATTCTTTTGTTTTAGGACCTAACCCAATCCAACCAGAGTTAAGAATTGGTCTTAGTTCGTTTAATATTCTTTCAGTGTCTATTTGTGGTTTGAATACTTGTATCATAAATTTAAAAATTTTTCAGGTGTTATAAGGTTTAATATTTCTTTTCTGTTTTCATCTAATAATTTAAAATTTAATACATCCGATTTAGGATATAATGTTTGTTTACCTTTATTAATGATACCAACACCATGATCAGTATCAACAACACACATAGATAAATTTTCATCTGTCATTCTAAATTTAACATATGCTTTCCATGTTGTACCATTCCATGTTTTTCCAACAACATATTCCTCAACTTGATGTTCTTCTTTAATTGGACTACAATCGTGCATAACAATAGTTCCACCCTGATTTAAATGTTTTAATGAGTTTGTTATGTCTTGTTCTACTTGATAGTCTAAATGTAAACCATCTATGAAAATAATATCATATTTCACATCAATATCTAATTGATTAAAAAAATCATCAGATGGTATTGGGTAATTACAATTACCGGCAGGATCTACCCCGTCTTTATGTTCTACGGTAATTTTATTTAAATTCTCATCTGGATTTCTAACACCAATCTCAAGGTAACGTTTATAGTTATTCTTTTTGATTAGATGATTTATAATGTCAGTTCTTTTCATTTCTTTTTTGCTTTTATTATTAAATCACTATGTTCGTTATTGTGTTCACCAGTTTCATAGATTTCTAATATTTCAAAATCATCTTTAAAAATATTTTCTAAATCCATTTTAGAATATCTTTTTTGATCAACAAAATCTTTATAGTTACTTGGTGATGTTGAATGATTATTTTTACATCTATCATTACACATAGTTAAAAATAATAAACCTTCATCATATAGTAAATCAATAATTTGTTTTTTATATAAATTTGAATCTGGACAAAATTGAAATGAACTTATAGATGTAACTGCACCATATATTCCAATATGGTTTGGTGGAATTACACCTGGATTTATTACAACATCAACACCCTTACCTTCTAAAATATCAAATCCTGTTAAATTATTGATAATATCTCTAGTACTCCCGTTAATATTAAAAGAACCTAAGTCGGCTAACTTTACGGAATTAATATATTCTTTATTTTTTTGATACCATCTTGTTAGATGATTTTTAACACTATCATGCATATTGTTCTATTAATTTAATTAATTTTTTAGTTAAAACCTTGGTACTCAAACTGTTCAATATAAAAGGTTGAATGTCTCTTAAATATTTTTTTCTATTTTCAATATCGTTTAAAATGTTCAATGCGTTTTTTAAAGATAATGGGTCATTTGTGATTGAATAATCTAAATTAAATTCTTTAGCAAGTTCTTCATAACTTCTAGATGCATTAACTATACATGGAACTCCACAAGCAATGGAAGCAATCATCTTATTATTACTTTTTATACCGGCATCCGAACCTAAATGAGATAGTGCACACACATTGGATTGTCTTAAATCACTAACAAACGTATCTAATCCCCATTCGGTTTTTCTAATTGGTAGTTGAACATTTATATTTTTAGCGTCGGTAATTAAATTTAATTCAAACTTCTTATCAATAATATGTGGAATCATCCATTGAATAGATTGCACATTAGGATAATTACCAAACCACGATATTTTATTTGAAACTGTAGGGGTATCCAATAAATCTACAATACCATAATCTAAACAATCCTCTATAACAATACATTCTTTACCGGTACCTAATGAATTAAAATGTTCTTTTCTACCTAACGTATCAGTCGTAACAATATCAACATAATCCATCATTTCCTTGAAATGTGGATTGTTATGCACTGGATCATCAAAATCAAATACTTTAAAACCCTCAAATGCTTTAACATATGTAAGTGTTTGATTATCAATTCTTTTTTGAATAATCAAAATATTTGAATTGATATCAAATCCAATGTTACTTTCATATTTATCTGAATGATAAGTATTGATTGAGTTATTAGGATAAAATAATCTTATTCTTGTTGATGCAAATGATGTTACATCAGAGTACATTGGTACCCATGATATTTTTTTAATTGACATATTCCCAATTGAATCTTAAACGTTTTGTAGGTTCATTACCTTTCTTTCTTATTAGTTCTAAATTGTGGTTACTATCTCTTACACCTTCACTTGAACTTTCTTCGGCATATACTTTAGCTTTGATGTGTCTTAGTTCGTGAACATCAAGTAATTTAGTACATTTATTATAAAAATGAATGTCATCATAACCATAGTTACCACAGAAGTCTTCATCATACCCACCTATTTTTTCAAAATCATCTTTATGAATAACATATATGTTTACACTATTAGTGTCTTCTCTTCCTAAATAATAAACACAACCCCTTCTTAAATTGGTGTTCTTTAATTGTTCCATATTTTCTTTAGTAACAAGATGGTCAATATCCGCACAAAGAATCCAACCCTCACATATATGAAATCCTAAATTTCTTGCACCTGGTTGATTCCATTTAATATCATCTGTTATTCTTGCAACTCTAATACCATCTATAGAACCCAAAGGTTCTTTTGTACAATCGTCTATTATAACTGTCTTTAATCCTTGATTGATAATACCTTGGATTCTTTCTCTTTGACCGAAATAGGTGTATAGTACTGTTATCACGTTAATATTTTAAATGTCTTCCTTGGTCCACAAAATATTCATTACCTTGCTGTTCACCCCGTAATGTAAATTTATTTGCATAACCTTTTAATTTTTTTATTTTTATTTTTTTATCTAATTTCCATAAACAAAACGGAAAACTAATTTGGTCTCTAGAACTAAATTTAATTATTTGTTCCCACCACATTAATTGAAGTTCTTTAACAACGTCTGATGTTTTAACAATAAATGTGGACAATTCGTAAAGACCATACATATCCGGCATCCGCAATGATTTATAAAATGTAAATTGGTTTTTAATATTTTCACGAATATCTAAATTCCATTGAGTACATGCACTCATTTCTTGATATATACATTTTCTATCTGGATGTTTAAATAACAATATATCAATACCATCACCAAACTCGTTGATAATTAATTGAGGGTCTTTTTTTAATTGATGATTACCATCTTCCCATATAATGTATTCATATTGAGGAAACATTAATGATGATAGAATTTTATATGTTTTAGCTTCTCTTCTATTTTTATATTCATCTATGGTTGAGAATTTTAATACATCTCTTTGTTCCCAAACCTTAACATCGTCTTCTTTTTTATCCACATATGCAATATAATCACAATTTTCAAAAACCACTGGAGGATCAGTCAATTTATCCTTTCCGTCTGTGATTGAGGTTATAACTAAAAATTTTTTCATATAATATAATATAAACTTTTTTTTGTAATCTAGAAATTAATTTATTTTTTCGTTTCTACAAAGTACCAATAATTTATCATTATCCCATTCTGGAGAAAATCTATTTTTATGTTCGGTAACAATAAATGTCATTGAGGAAAAGTAAGATTCTAAAGGTTCAAAGTTTTCCGCGAATAAATCTTCATTTGTATTTCTAAAAATATCCTCAACTATCAGATATCCACCGGGTTTTAAATAACGATATGCCTGATGTGCAAACGATGTGTTTTGCGACAAATTATGTATCATATCATCAATAATAACATCAAATCCACCACCCGTTGAATCTAAACAATTAACAATTGATTTGGTATCATTAACATCCATAAAATGATATGTTGTATTATCTAAATTATCACTAAGTGCTTTATTCAGGTATGTTTGGTCATATTCAAAACCATGTAATTCCGCATATGGAAAGTATTCTCTCCAACATTTCATTGACATATTTTCAGCAATACCACCTTCAGCAAATTTAATTGGTTTATAGCGTAATGACATAAATAACATATCATATACAGCCATATAAGGGTGTCTATGACCATCATGAACAACGTATGGTGACTTATCTGTTGGATATTTTACACCCAATTTACATAAGTCTGTCATCGAATCAGATGAATCTATTATTAATTTATTTATTTTCATAATGAACTGTAATAATTATTTTGTTTTTCTTGACGTCCTATTGTCTTATGATGTTGTATACAATATTCTTCATCTAATGGTAAAGATGAAAATTTTTGACCACCTATTATTCTTTCGTGTACTTTACCATACCAACTCATACCTTTACGAAATACACGTCCTTGAGCATCGGGGAAGTTAACCCACCCCTTTTCGTTAACTCTCCAACCCCATTTATTTATATGTTCTTCGGTTAAACCATCTACAGTATTAATACGAGGAACAAATATTAAATCCACATTAGGATTCATTTCCAATATTTGATTTATATTTTTTACCATATATTCACTAATTATTTCATCGGCATCTATTTGATAGATATAATCTCCCTGACAGTAATCGTTCAATTTGTTTTTCCAATCTGCAAAGTTACCTTCAAAATCAAAACCTCTCCACGTTTGAACGTGGGGGAATTTATTATATGGTAATAAGAAATCTAATATTTCGGGATTACCATTCTTCTCATCATAGAGAATAACAATCTCATCTTCCTTTCTTTTATGTTCAAATAAAAATGAAACCAATTTTTTTATTTCCTCTAGTTCATTACAAACTGTTATTGCAAAACTTATTTTCATATTATGCTCTTTGTCCTCCGTTTATTCTTCCTGTTAATATATTTACAACTTCGTTGTCAATTTCTTCCACAATTTGTTCCGACATTAATCTTGTTAATTCAGCCTCAGCATCAATTCCATGATAGTAATTTAAATCATTAACCAATTCAGGTCTCCATTGTGCACGTAGTGTTCTAACGATACGCTGAATACCTTCAGTTTGAATTGTTACCCCGTGAAAAAATTTAAACTCTCTAACTCCCATATTATTGTTTTGGTCTGGCATAAAACTTAAATGTTTTACCGGTAGTACTGTCGGTAAATGTCATTATTGATTGGTTTGTGTTAGGTATAGTAATAACAACTTCAGGTCTTTCTACCGTTTCATCCGCAGTTGCAAAAACTTGAGGTTCATCATTATCAAATTGAACAACCCATTCACACGGCATGTATTTGATAATAGTATTTTCAATTTGAACTTCCCCTTTTTTCTTTTTTGTTGTCTTAGCCATTTTGTTTAACTTTATTTAATTTAGGTAGAATTAGTTTAGTTTGTTGTGGTATAACAACAAACGGTGTTATTATACTTTTAAATTTTTCTGTCATTTTACTTAATGAAAAATTATTTTTATTTTCTTCTTTTAATATTTTAGATTTAGTTAAAAATTTATTATAGTCTTTTTTAACTAATTTTAAAACCTCAACTACTTCATTGTAGTTAGCGGTAAACCATTTAGAACCTTTAATTATAAAAGTATCCACCGCACTATCATCGACCTCAGTTAATTTACCACCAACCATAACCGAATTATCTATAGATAAAAAATCCTTATGACCTGACCAATTGGAGGCAATAACAGGTTTACCAGTCATAGTGAACTCTAATAGTGGTCTACCAAATCCCTCACCTTTAGTGATTGATACCATTGATTTAATTTTAGGGTGATTATATAAATCATTCATTTCGTTATTAGTTAAATCACCAAATAATAAATAAATAGAAGGTGGATTTTTTACATCACCAACAATTTCTTTTATTTTTT
>Ga0214919_10007848_pt1 | contig 14271 bp, 14 predicted proteins | sample LL1503_MetaG_FD_177994 | JGI IMG/M metagenome (GOLD analysis project Ga0214919, IMG submission 177994) | Freshwater microbial communities from Lake Lanier, Atlanta, Georgia, United States - LL-1503 | ecosystem: Environmental > Aquatic > Freshwater > Lake | place: USA: Georgia | collected...
TCCAAATGGAAGTTTCAAAAGAGTGTTGTTCACACCGAATGATGAGAGTTTTATAACCATGCAAACATATAATTTCGATGCATAGTGAAATAAAATTATTAGTGCTTGCAGGGGGATTCGGCACACGTTTGAGTTCAGTTCTTAATGATGTCCCTAAAGCACTGGCAATCGTGGGGTTTGTTCCATTTCTTTATTTGCAAATAGTTCAATGGAAAAATCAAGGTATTAAAAATTTCGTATTTTTATTACACCATAGAGCGGACCTGATCATTCACTTCTTGTTACAAGAGCGGAAAGTCGGCATCCTTAATGATTGCGTCGTTGACTGGGTTGTTGAGCCTGCGCCAATGGGTACCGGCGGAGCAGTCGCTTATGCTGTAAAAAAATTGCAAATAATGGGGAATTTTTTGGTCACTAATGCAGACACATGGTTAGGGACTGGCATCGCCCAGGTTATTCAAGCAAAATCACCCGTATTGGCAGTGGTTCAATTGACTGATGTCGATCGCTATGGACTCGTCCGCTTTGATACCCAATTCAGCGTGACCTCCTTTGAAGAAAAGAGCCAAGGAAATCATCTAGGATGGATTAATGCGGGGCTATGTCAACTCAATGCTAAATCTTTTGAAAGTTGGGATAACCAGCCTTTTTCGCTGGAGAACAAGACATTGCCGGACCTGGTTCACGATGGTCACTTGAAAGCAGTATTGCTGGAAACCGAATTTATAGATATAGGCGTGCCAGATGATTACTTCCGCTTTTGCCGTTGGATTGCGGCAGACCGCAAGGATCGCTTATGCAGCTAGATGATTTTCTGATTGTTGGTAGCGCTTCGTTGCGCGAAGCCCTTATTAAGATTGAGGCTAACCAGCTTGGTTTTATTCTATCAACAGACCGCTCGGGCACCGTAATCGGCCTTGCCACTGACGGCGATATACGGCGTAAATTGTTGGAGGGTGTATCACTCGAGGAGCCTGTAGCAGCCGTCACCAACGTGGAGTTTGTTTGGGCGGCAGGCGATGCTCCGCGGGAGACTTTATTAAAGAAACTTGATAGCCGGATCAAGTTCATTCCACTGCTGGACAAACGTAGGCACTTGGCCGGCATTATCAGCCGGGATGACTTGCCCATACAAGCTGAAGAGCCAGTTTATGCGCGCGCTAGGTCTCCAGTACGAATTAGTTTTGGTGGCGGCGGTTCAGATCTAACCCACTATTTTACTGACCAAGCCGGTGCAGTTATAAATTCAACTATTTCCATTTATAGCCATGCTACCTTGCGGCTGAGAGACGATGAAAAAATCATCATTTATTCCCGAGATATTGGTGCAAGCTTCCACGCTGAAAACCTTTCAAGTGCGCTGGATCAACAAGGACCTTTTGGCTTAATTCAATCACTACTAAAAACGATACGACCAGACTTTGGTTTTGAACTTTACCTACACTCAGACTTTCCTATGAAATCAGGGCTAGGCGGGTCATCTGTAGTTGCCGCAGCGGTGTTGGGTTGTTTCAATCAATTTCGCCGTGATCAGTGGGACTTACATGAAATTGCCGAGCTAGCTTACCAAGCAGAGCGTCTTTACCTTGGCGTAGCGGGGGGGTGGCAAGACCAATATGCTACCGTATTCGGTGGATTTAATTTTATGGAATTTCGGGAAGATCAAAACATTGTCCATCCGCTGCGAATACACGTGAATACGTTACTCGAACTTGAAGAAAGTCTAATTCTTTGTGATACGGGCACAACGCATGATTCTGACGGTATCCATCGCGATCAATTCCAACAAATGCAACATGAAAATATACGGAAGCAGGTGAAGGAAAATGTAGAGCTAACCTACCGCATGAGAAACCTGCTTTTGCGCGGACGGCTATTGGAATTTGGGCACTCTTTGCATGAAGCTTGGCACTTGAAGCGCCAATTTAGTAAAAAGATTTCAACCACAAGACTTGATACAATTTATGATAAAGCTCTGATGCATGGTGCCGTGGGTGGAAAACTATTAGGGGCAGGCGGAGGCGGATTTTTTATTTTTTATGTACCGCCATTTCGTAAACATGAGCTAATGGTTAATTTAGAGCAGGCAGGACTTAACATTCGACCCTTTCGCTTTGAGCCTGAAGGCCTGTGTGCTTGGACTGCACGAGAGCGAAAAAATAACCAACCAACAGACAAAGCATGAATATAAAGATCGGCAAATATATGGTTGGAGCAGGCCGCGCCTTTATTATTGCAGAAATTGGTAATAACCACAATGGTAGTTTTGAACGGGCGATTCAAATGGTTGACTTGGCTGCTGAGATGGGCGCCGATTGTGCCAAGTTTCAAATGCGCCACATCACCGAAGTTTATCGTCAACGTGCATTGCGTAAAGATGGCGAAGACCTGGGTACCGAATATGTGATTGATTTGCTACGTCGCTTCGAACTCAGCGTCGAAGATCATCGTCGGCTCGCCAGCCATTGCGAGAAAAAAGGCATTCTCTATCTTTGCACTCCGTGGGATGCCCGTAGCGTCGATGTACTGGAGGAACTGGCGGTGCCCGCTTACAAAGTGGCCTCTGCTGACCTTACCAATTTGCCATTACTTGAAAAATTGGCCAGTACCGGTAAGCCATTAATCCTTTCTACTGGCATGAGCCACCCAGAAGAGGTTCGCGTCACCGTTGATTTTCTGAATAAGCGCAACGTGGCCTTTGTCTTGTTGCATTGCAACAGTACTTACCCTGCCCCGCTGCATGACATTAATCTAAATTGGATCACTGCCTTGAGGCAAATGCACCCACTGGTTGGGTATTCCGGTCATGAACGCGGTACCAATGTCTCCCTAGCCGCCATCGCTTTAGGCGCCTGCATCATAGAGCGGCATTTCACGCTTGACCGAACCATGGAAGGCCCAGACCACGCAGCCAGCCTTACTCAAAGTGAATTTAGCCGTATGATGGCGGGTATCCGCGAAATTGAGCTAGCGTTAGGCGAGGGGAAGTCGCGGCAGCTTTCCCAAGGTGAGATGATCAACCGCGAAAACCTGGGGAAGAGTTTGGTTGCCGCAGTGCCAATTAGCAAGGGGACTGTATTAAGTGCAGAGCATATCAAGGTGCGCAGCCCCGGTCAGGGTTTATCACCGCAGCGCTACGAGTCGTTGCTCGGACGCACAATGCGCCACAGCATGGATGAAGAAGATTTCTTCTACCTATCAGACTTGCAGGATGCCCGCATCGAACCCCGTAAATACAGTTTTAGCCGCCCCTGGGGTGTGCCTGTTCGATATCACGATTTTCGGGAGTACGCAGCACGTATAAAGCCGGATTTGTGGGAGTTTCACCTCTCCTATTCCGACTTGGATTTGGATCCGTCTGCCTATCTGGATGGCCCCTACGAAGCGGGCTTGGTTGTACACGCACCAGAATTGTTCTCCGCTAGTCGGCTGATGGACTTGGCGACACCTGATGAGGCTTATCGCAAAGAATCAATTGGTGAGACACAGCGCGTGATTTATATCACCCGTAACCTCAAACGTTTTTTTCCGAACACGCCACGGCCGCCCATCGTTGCCAATATCGGTGGCTTCACCATGGATGCACCTCTACCGGCGTCTGAGATTCGTGGCTATTACGAGCGCTTTGCCCAAAGTTTGAGTGAATTGGATACGGAAGGTGTGGAGTTGATTCCGCAGACCATGGCGCCATTCCCTTGGCATTTCGGTGGGCAGCGGTACCAAAATATTTTTGTCAAAATTGATGAAATTGTCGAATGGTGCAGCATGCTCAAGTTGCGTATGTGCTTCGATATTTCACACACGCGTTTGACTTGCAATCATCTGGGGATCGATTTCTATGACTTTGCCGAGAAAATCGCTCCGTTTTCCTCGCACCTGCATTTGGGCGATGCCAAGGGGCTTAATGGAGAAGGCTTGCAAGTGGGGGAGGGCGAGATTGATTTCGCCCGACTGGGTGCCATTTTGCAAAAGGGCTGCCCCACGGCAACGTTTATTCCCGAAATCTGGCAAGGACACAAGAACGGTGGCGAAGGTTTCTGGGTTGCGCTGGACAGGTTGGAGAACACCCTATGACCAAGGTAGATATTCGCGCTCAGATAGTGGCCTCAATCGCCGTCAAACAGGCCGTGCTGGGTGATGAGAATATTGTTATCCAAATCGAAACCCTAGCAGCGAACTGTGTTCAATGCCTACGGTCTGGGGGCAAGATTATATTTGCAGGTAACGGAGGCAGCTTCGCTGATGCGCAGCACCTTTCGGCAGAGTTTATTTCGCGATTTATGTTTGATCGGGCACCGTTAGCATCCATAGTTCTTGGAGCTAACAATTCGGCCATCAGCGCTATTGGTAACGACTACGGCTACGAGCAAGTATTTGCGCGCGAACTCACGAGTATATCAAAAAAAGGGGATGTATTTATCCCCATCTCTACTAGCGGCAATAGCCTAAATATTCTGGCTGCAGTTGATGCTGCCAAACAGATGGGCTTAGTCACGACGGCACTCACTGGTGCTGGCGGCGGAAAACTGGCTCTCTTGTGTGACTGCTTGTGCGTACCATCCGGCGAAACAGCGCGCATTCAAGAGTGCCACATCATGCTGGGACACATTATTTGCGGCTTGGTTGAAAAAGCCATATTCAGGAAGTGAGTAAATCATGTCAAAGGTTGTAGCGCTGATACCAGCCCGAGCAGGCTCAAAAGGGGTGCCTAATAAAAACATCCGGCCCATCGGCGGACATGCGTTGATTGAATGGTCAATCGCCGCCTGCAAGAAGTCCAAACGCATTGACCGTGTAATTGTGTCAACAGACTCCGTCGAATACCAATCGCTATGCAGGAATCTTGGTGCAGAGGTGCCTTTTTTGCGCCCTGTTAAAATATCTGGTGATGGTTCAACGGACTATGAATTCATTGTGCACGCCCTTGATTGGTTGGTTGTCAATGGCGGCGAGCCTGATTACATCGTCCATATTCGGCCGACCACTCCGCTCCGTACGCCAGAATTAATCGATGCCGCAATTGAAGCCTTTGCCTCTTCAGGTAAGGCTGCGACCGCCCTCCGCTCGGTACATGAAATGGCAGAATCGGCATACAAAACGTTCGAGATTGCTGCTGGCGGACAACTGAAACGCTTAGGCTCAGGCAGTACGGCCCTCGACGCCGCCAACAATGCTCGACAAGAGTTTCCCAAGACATACATCGCCAACGGCTATGTGGATGTTTTGTCTACAGCCTTCGTTCGAGAGTCTCGATTACTCCATGGCGATCATGTCATGCCGTTTGTTACACCGAAGGTAGCCGAAGTAGATACTGAGGACGATTTCGACTTTCTAGAGTATCAAATTATTCGCGAACCGACACTTTCCACGCGTCTTTTTGGATGACTTAAATCATGGCTGCTTATAACTTTTCCCGTACCTCCGTTACAGTGCCAAAAGTTGACACTGCATTCCGGCTTATCAATACCCCCATTCCCGCGCCGGGCACGAAGGAGATACTCGCAAATTTGGAGGAGAACGAGTCGCGCTCCATGCATGGGCAGTTGCCCATCATATGGGACCGAGCCGAAGACTTCAGCGTCTTCGACATGGCTGGCAATAAATGGATTGACTTCACCTCGACCATTTTCGTTGCGAATGTCGGGCACTCTAATCCACGTGTTACAGCCTCTATCAAGGCTGCGCTGGATTATCCGTTGTATAGCTGCTATGCCTACGCCAACCCCATTCGCGCCCGCTACCTAGAAAAATTGATAGCCTTCGCTGGTCCTCCATTTGAGAAGGCATTTTTACTTTCCGCAGGCACTGAGGCCACCGAGGCTGCTCTCAAATTAATGCGTATGCAGGGTCAAAAAATTGGTAAGCGGCGCAGAGGTATTATTTGTGTTGAAGGTAATTGGCATGGTCGCACCCTCGGTGCGCAGATGATGAGCAGTAATCTGGCGCAACGGGAGTGGATCGGTTACCAGGATGCCGACATACATCACATTCCCTTTCCCTATCCCTGGGTTTTGAACGGTCGCGATCCGATTGCATTTTTAGAAGAAGGGTTGAAGCGGCTCTCTGAAAAAGGTGTCGATATAGCGCAAGATGTCTGTGGCTTCATGCTCGAAACCTTCCAGGGTTGGGGGGCCGTGTTCTATCCAAAGGAATTTGTCCAGGCCATTGAACACCTCTGCCAGCAGCACCAAATATTGCTGACCTTTGATGAAATGCAGGCAGGTTTTGGACGGACCGGCAAAGCTTTTGGTTATCAGCACTACGGCGTGACACCTGATCTGATTTGCTGCGGTAAGGGCATGGGAGGCGGTGTGCCGCTTGCAGGCGTGATTGGTCGTGCAGAAATCATGGATTTGCCTGATGTCGGCAACATGAGCAGCACCCATTCGGCTAATCCGTTGGTGTGTGCAGCTGGTCTGGCAGTTATCGAGGAGCTAGAGTCTCGTAATTTAATTGCTGAAACGGCGCGTAAGGGTGATTTGCTTTTTAGTGGTTTAAGTGACCTTCAACTGCGCTTTCCAGATCGTATATGCCAACTTCTTGGTATCGGATTGATTGCAGCTGTAGTGTTTCGATCACCATTGACAGGAGAAGCGGACGGACTATTCACGAGCCGTGTGGCGGAGCGCTGCATGCAGAAAGGGCTATTGGTTGTCCACACAGGAAGAGAATCGATTAAACTCGGTCCGCCATTGACCATCTCAGATGCTGCTTTATTTGAGGGGATTGATGTTCTAGGTGAGTCTATTGCGGAGATTGCGTTCGCATGATTCGTGCCATTCGCCATACCGGTCTGGTTGTTGCTGACCTTGACCGAGCCCTTCATTTTTGGTGCGAGGTGCTGGGTTTTGTTATCGAGCGCCAAATGGATGAGTCGGGACCGCACATTGATGCCATGATGGGGTTAAATAGAGTTCGTGTCACAACAGCTAAGCTCGCGGCTCCAGATGGCAACTTGATAGAATTGCTGCATTTTCATTCGCACCCCGACAAGCCAATCTGGGCAGGCGAACCCTACTCAACAGGATTTACCCATATAGCTCTTACCGTTGAGAATTTAGATGATTTATTATTAAGAATGAAGGCTGTTGGGGCTACAGCTCCCCCAGAGCCACAATTCTCGCCAGATGGCAAGGTCAAAGTGATTTATGTAACTGGCCCTGACGGTGTTTTATTAGAGTTAGTGGAGGTAATTCGGTCATGAGTAACGGTAAACGTGATTATGTCGATGTGGTTTATAACGAACAGGATCGACCCTTAACGAATTATCCGGATGCCTTGGCGACATACCTTTTTGACCGCTATAAGTTGAAATCTGGTGATGATTTTCTGGATATAGGCTGTGGTCGCGGTGAATTTCTTGCGGGTTTCATCAAATGCGGAGTCAAAGGACACGCTGTAGATCGATCGTCCGCAGTTCGCAAGTATTGCCCACAGGCCGAATTAAGAAATGCTGATCTTGAGAACGACGGCATTCCGTACCCCGAAAATTATTTCGATGTCGTGTATTCAAAATCAGTAATTGAACACTTTCATTATCCAGAGCGTCTGGTTCAAGAGATGTATCGAGTTCTAAAGCCCGGTGGGCTGGCTATTACTCTTTGTCCATCTTGGGAATACAACTATAAGATGTATTTCGAAGATTACTCTCATCGTACTCCATTTATGCTGGTATCGCTACGAGATATTCAGATTATTCATGGATTTGAAGATGTGCAGGTTGAGTTTTTCCGCCAACTCCCTTTACTTTGGGGCGTTGGCAATGTAATGACACTCATGGCCGAGTTAACAAGAATATTTGCCCCCACTTTTCTAAAGAAACATAGCAAGTGGATACGTTTCTCAAAAGAAATAATGCTTCTTGCAAGTGCAAGAAAACCCGTAATGAATGTATGAACGGCAATACTCTGCCTATAGGCTTCATGCAGGGGCGTCTTTGTGAACGAGTGGCCGGCAAGATCCAGGCGTTCCCTTGGCGTGATTGGGAAAATGAGTTTTCTGTCGCTGAAGCTATAGACCTGCATTTGATGGAGTGGACGCTAGATCAGGCCCGGCTTTACGAAAACCCGCTGATGACAACAGATGGACAAGAAAGAATCAGAGGGCTTTGCCGAAACCATGGTATTTCTATTTACTCCCTGACCGGGGATTGCTTCATGCAGGCGCCTTTCTGGAAGTTTGAAGGCGTGCCTCGAACCGATCTGCAGCGAGATTTTCTTGCAATTGGCACCGCATGCGCTCAGGTCGGAATCCAAATGATGGTCGTTCCTTTGGTAGATAACGGCCGTCTTGACACTGCGGAGCAAGAGGATCTGCTGGTCAAGTTTTTGTTGGAGCAAAGACCGTTCCTCAGCGAACACAATCTGAAAGTGATCTTCGAGTCTGACTTTGCGCCAACCGAGCTGGCCCGCTTCATTAATCGCCTGCCGGCCGAGCAATTTGGTATAAATTACGATATCGGCAACAGCGCAGCCTTAGGCTTTGTCCCTGCTGAGGAATTCGCGGCTTACGGCAAACGAATTATCAATGTTCATGTTAAGGATCGCGTGTTTGGCGGCACCACGGTGCCCCTGCAGACAGGCAATGCTGATTTCAATTCTGTATTCGCCGCGCTCTCTCTAATCGGCTATCAAGGTAACTACATTCTCCAGACCGCTCGTGCGGTTGATGGAAATCATGCTGAAGTTTTAGCGACTTACCGAGACATGACACTCCTGTGGCTGAAGCAATTCGGTTTGGCGGCGGCAACATGAACACCCGGCAACCGAGCCGCCCTAACAGCGCCGATTTTTGACGATGCAACTCGACCTCGCAGGAAAAGCAGCCCTCGTGACCGGCTCCTCAAAGGGAATCGGAAGAGCGATTGCGGAAGTTCTGCTCGCCGAAGGTTGCCGTATGGCCCTGAACGGCCGTAACTCTGGCGACTTGGCTACGACAACAACCCACCTCGCAGGTGCCATTGGTGTCGCTGGAGACGTTACGCGCCCGGACGACGCAAAGCGAGTGATTTCAGAAGCTGTCGACGCTCTCGGGCAATTGGATATTCTTGTGTGCAACGTGGGGAGCGGAGGCTCAGTTCCGCCCGGAAGCGAAACTGCCGACGAATGGCAAAGGGTATTCGCCTTGAATCTCTGGAGTACTATAAATACCGTCGAAGCCGCGAAGGAAGCATTACGAGCAAGCAAAGGTGTGATTGTTTGCATCTCATCCATCTGTGGGTTGGAAGTGATTCCTGGCGCTCCCGTCACCTATTCTGTCGCCAAAGCTGCGCTGCATGCATATATACGGGGTATCGCCCGTCCTTTAGGTAAACATGGCGTTCGGATTAACGCCGTAGCGCCGGGCAATATTCTGTTTGACGGATCGGTCTGGTCCCGTAAATTGGCCGAGGACGAACAAGCCGTTCAGACCATGTTGCAAAAAGATGTCGCACTCGGCTGCCTGGGGACGCCAGCTGACGTTGCCAGTCTTGTTGCTTATTTGGCATCACCTCGTAGCAAATTTGTCAGTGGTGGAGTTTGGACGCTAGATGGCGGACAAGTACACTCATGACTACCGATATACATCGTTCAAGTGTGATAAATATGGCTTTTGAGAAATTTAACCTTTCTGGTAAAACAGCGCTGATTACCGGGGCTGCAGGTTTGTTGGGAGTAGAACACGCTACTGCTCTGCTAGCAAGCGGCGCAACAGTCATCTTGACGGATATTGGAAAGGATGCTTTGGCTGCAGCGCATACCAAGTTGATCCAACACTTCGATTCGAAAAAAATCATTACCATATTGATGGATGTGGCAAAGCCAGCAGCTATACGTGCAGTTGCTTCGCAAATTGCAACCAAAGATTTGCGTGTTGATATTTTGGTTAATAACGCCGCCATCGACCCTAAGGTAAAGAGTAAGCATGGGATTATGGAAAGCTCGCGGCTAGAAAATTTTCCGCTAGAACAATGGGAGTTGCAAGTGTCGGTTGGCTTAACCGGAGCTTTTTTGTGCAGTCAGGTGTTTGGCTCAGCCATGGCAAAAGATGGTAAGGGGGGCGTAATCCTTAATATAGCCTCAGATCTCTCTGTTTTCTCACCGGATCAAAGGTTGTACTGGAAAGAAGGTCTTGCGGCTGACATGCAAGCTGTTAAACCTGTTAGTTATTCAGTCATCAAAGCTGGGTTGGTTGGGTTGACCCGCTACTTAGCAACTTATTGGGCTGATAAAAATGTGCGCTGCAATGCTCTGTCACCTGGCGGTGTATTTAATGGGCAGGATGAAGAGTTTGTTAAACGCTTATCGTCACTTATTCCATTAGGGCGTATGGCAGCAATTGATGAATACCGCTCGGCTGTACAGTTTTTATGTTCAGATGCCTCCAGTTATATGAATGGCCAGAATGTTGTGGTGGATGGAGGGCGAAGCGTCTGGTAATTGATTAACTTTGGCCTGAATAAAAAATAGGATCGACAAGGCGGATATCTGCTTTAAAATTCTGAGACGGTTTCTGCCATGAGGTAAAAGTTGGATGTTGCCAATAATTTTCACAAGTAGCGCCCGACACTATTTCAAATGGCAGGTCAGACATAACCGCAACCGCTCCCATACCCCCGCCTTTGAATTGATAATAGAAGTCTGAATTTAATACTAAATATGAGTCGTCAACGAAGCTATCGCCATAGAATTTGGATTGTTCAAGCCGCAAATTTTTCTTGGCGGCTAGATTCATGTAATATTCTATACTATCCAAATCAGAAATTAATATTATTATTTTGTTTCCATGCCTTAACCTTATTCGGTCGTAATATTCAAAAAATTCGTAGTCATTTAAATTTCTATCTTGTCCCCATATTAAGTTTCTACGTACGTGCCATGCCACATAATTTTTATGAGTAACTGGGTTTTGGTTCTTGGTTTCAAGACTGGTTGAGGATAATAAAAATTTTTCTAAGAATTCATTAGTCTCGGATGATAATAAATAGTTTAAAATATTAAAGCTGTAGGCATAGACTCGCAAGCGATGCAATGTTTCGTTTTTACAGAAAAAAACATTCTTTTTATTAGCGCTGTTTTTTACTTCAGTAACATGATCCAAAAAGCTTATTTTTTTGACATCAATTTGAAACTTTGACGTAAAACTTTTTATGATCGTTAGTTGCAATTCAACAAATTTTTTTATTTCTTGATCAGAAAGAGCCCTCCAATCAGAGCGATATCCATCATCGATCAAATGAAATATTACTTTAAATCCTTTTGTGGCAAAAAATCGGGCACACATAACCACCCACAATAGATCACCTATTGTGGGTGGAGAGGCGAGGTTATCGTAGGTAATTACAAAGCAATCTGGTTTTGACCTTGATTCTGATATTAAGTTTTTAGCAATTCTTGCTGCATATAATCTGCGTCCGAAATAGCTCGAAAGTATATTATCATTATGCATTATTACCTCTCAGGTTGGTGATTTTAAATTTATAATGTAGATGAAATTTTATCAACGAACGAATTAGTTGTATGGTAGTGTTCACCCAGAAGGTGAGTGCCGCATAGCTAAATTAATTATCAAAAATATCCCCTACGACCGCACCACCAACGTCGGTTTGGCAGTAGTTGGGCAATTTGCTTTGGCATAGTTTTCTGGTGTGCCAATGTCCAGAAAGGTTGCAGCAGCATCGTAGCTGTAAATCTTTCCAACAAGTAGGCTTAGCACCTCCGTACTGAAGTCAGTCACGCCGCGTAAATCCGAGCCTAATCGTTGCAACAACTCGGCGGAAAGAATGTATACCGCACCATTGGCCAGATTACCCGGAGGGTTGGCTAGTTTCTCATGAAAACCCACCACCACCCCACGCGCATCCAATTCAACGATACCGCAGGAGGAGGGCGCATCGGTGCGAAAGGTCATCATCGTCATCAGGCATTCGGGGGGGCGAATGCGGTGCGCCTGCACAAACGCTGAAAAGTCGGCCAAACAATAGTTGTCCGCATGGATTAACAAACCATCCTCGCCGGAAAAAAAATCCAAATTAGCCACCAGGGTTCCGGCTGTGCCTAGCAAATCGCGCTCATGCACCAGGCTAATGTCCCTCTGATACGGGCTGGCTTCGACAAAAGCATGGACCTGGCCGGATAAATGGTGGGTATTCACCAAGAATGGCCCTATCCCAGCTTGGGCTAGGCGCTGCAGCCAAATGGCCAACAGGGCTTGTCCATGGATAGGGACCAGGCACTTGGGTGTAGTGTTGGTCATAGGGCGTAGGCGTGTGCCCAAGCCCGCTGATAAAAGAAGTGCCCGCATCACGTCAACTCTCTGAGTAATTCCTCAATGCGTAAGGGGGTGTTACCCACCCGTCCCACCTGTACAGCCGCAGCCAGCGAGCCGAGGCAAGCGGCCTCCCAAATGGTGCCGCCACTGGCCAGAGTCATGGCGCTGGCGATCAGCAAGGAGTCGCCGGCACCCGCTACGTCTTTGGCGGCGCTGTTTAAGGCGCCTATCCGGTCGGTACCCCAACGATCGCCCGTGGCCGGGTCAGCATAGATCAGCAGGCCCTCTTCGCCCAGCTTGAGCAACACATTGTGGGCGCCCGACTGTTGTCGCAGTTGCTCAGCCAATACCACCAAGCCGTCTTCGCGGTTGCGCGTGCTGATGCGGGCCTCGAGTTCGGTGGGGGTAATCAGGTTCATGCCCTTGAAGCGGCTGATGTCGCCCACCTGTGACGAGGACTGGCTGTCTGCCGCCACCATCACGCCCCGGGTCTTGGCCATTCGCACCAACTGTTCAACCAAAGGCTGGGGCAAACAGCCATAATTGAAATCCGAGAAAACCAGTAGATCAGCACCGTCCAGTGCCTGCGCCATTAGCTTGACGAGCTTTTTTTGTAGCGCAGCAGAAATTGCCCCTTGGTGTAGGTGGCTGACCCTTAGCAAGCTCTTACCCTTGCTGCGAAAACGCTGTTTGAGGGTGGTGGGGCGGCTATCGTCGACCAGCAACTGCGTTTTAACACCCGCCGAAGCCAAACTATCTACCGCGTAATCACGCGCGGCGTCTTTGCCAGAAACGGAAATTAATTGAACCGTCGCCCTAAGGCCTGCTGCGTGGGCGGCGACTATTCCAGCTCCACCGATAAAACGGGTTGAATCGATCGGCATCACTACTATCGTCGGGTCTTCTTGCGACATGCCCAGGGGCTCGCAGGTGATGTATTCGTCTATGATGAGATCGCCGATCACACAGACTTGTAAACTGGAAAAACCATTTAGCAAATTTATCAGTCGGGCTTCGTCAATAGCGTGACGGAAAAAATATTCAGTAGGTAGACTAATGGAGCGCGAGTCGAAGGTCTGAAATTCCTTGCGAATAAGATCAAGCGATGAAAAGAGTGTTTCGCCAGAAGTAAATACTAATTGGCCACCGTATTGCTCTAATGCCGCCAATTCAAGATTGTGGCGTACTTCGTGTTCTTTGCCTTTCACCACAATGTCCGGTCGTAGGCGAAGAATTGCCGCAGCGATCGGCTCGTCCACGATAAAAGCTTCATCAACCAAGCCATGACTTTTCACTCCGTCCAATCGCAAACCTTCAGGCAAATGAGCTGCAGCACCCGCTAAGCGGTCACTTTCAACTGCTACGATAAGGCGGTCGCCATATTCCTTCGCTGAGCGAAACAGTCGCAAATGCCCAGGGTGAAGGATGTTGAAGTAGCCTGACACGAAGACTGTGATGGGTTTAGTCATATTTTTCAGTCACTTAACTGTTCAGGATGCTGCATGACAATCAGGGGACGAAATACTCGGCCAGCCTCCAGGTCATCCAGCGCTTCATTGACATCTTCCAACAAGTAGCGTTTGGTGAGTAAAGCATCCAATGAAATGTTTGCAGCCTGGAAGAGGGTAAACATTTTTGGGATATCGCGATCTGGCGAAGTGGCACCACCCCAACTTCCAGCAATTTGCTTGCCACTAATGAGTTCGTGGGGTGACAGCCGAATCAATTCACCCTCTGGAGGGTGTGATGCAAACAGCAACTTACCACCATTCTTACGGATTAATGAAAAACCCAACTCGATACTGGCAACTTGTCCGCCAGACTCGATACAGACCGCCGCTCCACCGTTGGTTAGGTCTAAAACAGCTTGCTTACATTCGGCGCTATTTGAGTTGAAGACTTGTGATGCACCTAACTGCCTTGCCAATGCAAGCTTGTCCTCGAAAATATCGAGGGCGATGATGGTCTTGATACCAAGCGCTTTCAGTGCCATGAGAGCGGATAAACCAATACCACCCAGAC
>Ga0214919_10007849_pt1 | contig 14270 bp, 12 predicted proteins | sample LL1503_MetaG_FD_177994 | JGI IMG/M metagenome (GOLD analysis project Ga0214919, IMG submission 177994) | Freshwater microbial communities from Lake Lanier, Atlanta, Georgia, United States - LL-1503 | ecosystem: Environmental > Aquatic > Freshwater > Lake | place: USA: Georgia | collected...
CTCCTTTATTATAAGCCAATTCGTACGCATCGATAATTTCTGGCTTTAGATTGGGGTTGCCGCTATGAGGACTTAAAATATCTGTGATATCTACAAAAGGATTCAGCTGTCCAAGACCAGGTCGGTTGATTCTTTTTCCATAACTACCTTTTAAACTTTCCTTTTGGTTGATATTGTAGGATAAATGAGTGGTTGGAAAAAGTTTTAAATAGTTATTTGTAAATCGAGTGCTCTGGGTGATTGTTTCACCGTTGTTATTAACCTGCTCTGCCCTTAATCCCGCTGCATAACCCCAAGTAGGGTGGTTATTTTTACTTTCCGTAGTATTGTGATATTGAATATAGAATGCTTGTACTTGCTCATTAAAATTAAAAGTATTGCTTGCAATATTGTTAGTGATGTAATTGTTATTCACTTTATCTGCAGTTAGATAATCTGTTTGTATATTCCTAAACAAACCTTTGTACCCAGTTTCAAATACTCCATTTTTAGAAGTAGGAATATAGTAATCGATGATCGCATTGGTAATGTTGCCATCTTCATAATTATGAGTCAGTTGTTTCTGAACTTCTCCATTCTGACTAAGGTTTTCCTTTAAATTGGTTGTTAGAATATCTGTATTTTGACGACCCTTTTCTAATGAAGAGCTAATGGTAGCACTGAATGTTTTTTTAGAATCTTTATACGTTTTTAAATAATTCAAAGCAATTTCCCCTTCCTTAACTTTTTCATATTCATAAGAATGCCGGTCGTTGCTACTTACAAATGTTTTACTTTGATTAAATATTTTACTTATTAAATCTTCATTATTGTCCTGACTCTCCATAGTACCAATTGCTTCAAATGAAAATGAATTCAACTCATTGGCTGTATAGTCTGCATTGAATTTTAAATTTTGTAATCCTTCTACGCGTTGATCATTTCTGTTTTGATTAACAGAATAAGTGTCAAATAAATTATAATTGGTGCGATTACTTTCAACTGCCCTTGTTCTTCCTGCGAAACGATTGTCGTATCCCAAACCCCAATTAAATTTACCTTTCTTATTATTTAAAATGACAGAAGTGTTTCCTCTTGCCTTTGAGCCAAATCCGGTGCCTAAAGCAATAGCGCCATTGGTGCCAGATTGCTTATTTTTTTTAAGCTTAATGTTGATGATACCGCTTTCTGCATTTGCGTCATATTTTGATGAAGCATTGTTTATTATTTCAATACTCTCCACACTACTCGCTGCAATTTGACTCGTATTAGACAATGCTGAATTTCTGCCATTGATTAGAATCAAAGGTGATTTTCCTCTTAACGTAATCGCTCCATCATTGTCAACAGTTACCGTTGGTGTTGCCCTGAGTAAATCAGTAGCCGTTCCGCCAATTTGTGAAATATTGTTTGCTGTATTAACGATAAATCCTTCGTCTGTTTTTTCTATCATTCTTTTTTGAGCCGTTACCACTACCTTCACTAAATCGCTTTCATCATTTAACAATGTTTGATTAATAAAAGTATACTCAGTTTTTTCTTGCGAGAGAACAATCGTTTTTGAAATTGATTGAAATCCGACTAGGCTAATCTTTACAACATACTCGCCCAGACTTAAATTTTTAAATGAAAACTTACCCAAGGAGTCGGTTGCTTCATAAAGCAATACTTTGGTTGAATCTTTTTTACTTGCAATGGTAACAGAAGCGAATTCAATTGCTTGATTTTTACTTATTACATTACCGCTTATTTTACCTTGAGCAAACAAGTCAGCCTTTATCCCTAAAATCAGAGATAATAATATTAGATATTTATTCATTCTTTTAATTTAAGCCCTTCAGCATTTTAAGCAAATCAATTCCAGCTCAATAGGGTGGGAGACATCGATAAAAATTACTGCCTCATAGTATTTATTAAAACCCAGTAAATCAAGTGATATTTCACTAAATAGATGGTCTCATTGATCTAATCTATCTTTTTTAGAAAGTCAAAGTTATTGTATCTCAAGTAAATATAGACTTTGAATTAATTTTTAACATTGATATAAAGTAAGCCTTTAGGGATTGAAATCGTTTTTTCTTCTTCCTTTGTGAAACCCTGCCATTGAGTTTGGCTGAGAAATTTACCTTCAATAAAAAAGGTTTATGAATTTTAGTTCATAAACCCTTTTAGTAAATTCTTGGGGACTGAATGTATTTCATCTTTTTTAAATTGCTTTTTTGAAAACCCAAAAGAAAGAATCACAGCCCAGTTAGTCTGCATCGTAAAACCTTCTATACAATTGATTAGACATTAAAAGAATATCTTTATTTTTAGCACCCCAAGCTTTAAATTTTGGATGATCGTGTATTGTTTTATAATCTTTTTCTGAAGTCCAATGGCCGATAGTACAATTTCTATACGTTGAATTAGTATCTGAAGCGGCTAATTTAGAGTAGCTATAATAATTCTTAGGAAATCCAATTTCTTTCATGATTGCATTGATTTCTTTTAGACTAGCTATATAGTTTTTTTCCATAGCCCCATCTTTAATGTCAAAAAAATGCACTGAATTGATTGCTTTTTGAGCAGTGGCGGTTGTGCTTAAGCCTATAGAGCCTAGCATTAATAAAAAGATGATTTTTTTCATATTATTTTTTTAGGGTGAAGTTGTAATTTAAATTAATTCTACTAAATAAAAAATCATGTTAATAATTTTTACCTTTAGATTCTAATAATTTATATGCTTCCTCCCAACTTGGTATGGTATCTGATTCATAACCATAGGTTCTGCCTATTGCGATTGAATGAAACGCTTTCATAGCTTTGAGGTGAACGCCATTTCGCATAAATGACAGCATACTTTCTCGGTTTTCCCAAGCCGATAACGTGCAATTATATCCGTTGATTTTTTTTACTGCGCTATATAAATTTCCTTTGGCCGACTTTGCTTCACTAAACGAGGGAATGGCTAAAGTCCAAAATCTGATAAATCCCCATATGCCTTTTGGTTTTAAACCTGTAATGGATAGATACATAAAATTATTTTTTTAATTAATCATAGTTACAAAATTTTGTTGAAAATCAAAGGCTATTTTAGTAAAAATACTAGATCTCTCGAGAAGTAGTAAATGCCAGTTCAGCAATGCCCTAGAACAAAAAATGCTCAAATTATTTAATATTAATGTAATTTGGGGAAAATCAAATCAACAATATGAGAACAAAATACCTACTCCTGTTTTTATTCATTCCATTTGTATCCTTTGCACAAAATAGCGACTCCATTTGGATCGTAAACAATTACACGAAAAAGGAAGTAATGATTCCAATGCGTGATGGAATAAAACTTTTTACAACCATTTATGCTCCTAAAGATAAAAGTGAAAAACATCCCATTCTCTTAGTTAGAACACCTTATTCTTGTGCTCCCTATGGTGATAATATTTTTAGTGGTTTTTGGAACTCGCCTAGAAAAGCTTTTTTTAAAGAAAACTATATTTATATCATTCAAGACGTTCGAGGAAGATGGATGAGCGAGGGAGTTTTTGAAGACATCAGACCCTATATCCCAAATAAAAAACCAGGCCAAATAGATGAAGCCACCGATACCTATGATGCGATTGATTGGATGGTAAAGCAGATAGAAAACAACAATGGTAATGTAGGCGTATTTGGAACCTCCTATCCTGGCTTTTATGCAACTTTAGCCGCTCACAGCAATCATCCTGCATTAAAAGCAGTGAGTCCGCAAGCACCTGTGACAGAGTGGTTTTTAGGAGATGATTTTCATCACAATGGAGCCTTTATGCTTGCAGATGCTTTTGCCTTTTACTCTTCCTTTGGAAAGCCTAGACCAAAACCTACTACTGTTGGTCCAACGGGTTTTAATTTTACCAACCCCGATGATTTTGATTTTTATTTAAAGACCGGTGCTATAACCAATTTTACAAAATTAATGGGAGATAGTATTGCCTTTTGGAATGATTTGATGGCACATCCAAATTATGATCAATACTGGCAAATAAGAAATACAAGAAGCAATGTTCAAGATATCAATCCAAATATAGCAACACTCATTGTAGGCGGCTTGTATGATGCGGAAGATTGTTATGGTGCATGGAATTTATATAAAGCCATTGAAACCAAAGCGAAGAATAACAATAAAATAGTGATGGGCCCTTGGTATCATGGTCAGTGGGGCTCCAATGATGGCACTCATTTGGGCAATGTACAATGGGGAAGTAATACCAGTGAATGGTATGGTAAAAATATAGAAGTCCCCTTTTTTAATTATTATTTAAAAAATAAAGGAAGTATAGATCAAATCAAAGAAGCGAATATATTTTTCTCGGGAAGTAATGAGTGGAAACAATTGCCATCATGGCCTTTGAAAGATATGAAAATGCAATCCTTTTTATTAAAAGAAAAGGGAGTACTATCAATCGGAAATAAAACAAGTCAATTGAGTTCTTACGAAGAATATACAAGCGACCCTGCAAAACCAGTTCCTTATATCTCAGACAATTATATGATGAAAGGTACCCCTAGAAGGCATTACAGGGAATACATGGATGATGATCAAAAATTTGCCTCCAGAAGAACAGACGTGCTTGTATATAAAACGCCTTTGTTAACAAGCGATCTTACTTTAGCAGGGCCAATTATTGCAGATCTAATGGTGGCAATGTCAGGCACAGATGCAGATTTTGTAGTAAAAGTAATTGATGTGTATCCTGATAATTTTGAATATGAATCGAATAAGAACGACTACTTAATGAGTGGCTATCAACAATTGGTTAGAGCAGAGGTGATGAGAGGCAAGTACAGAAATAGTTTTGAAAAACCCGAAGCATTTATTGCTAATAAACCGACCGGTCTTAAATTTACTCTGCCCGATGTTGCACATACTTTTAAGAAAGGACATCAATTAATGATACAAATTCAAAGTAGTTGGTTTCCTTTAGTAGATAGAAACCCGCAACAGTTTTTAAATATTTATCAGGCAAAAGATAAGGATTTCAAAAAAGCAACTATTCGCATTTATAACAATGCCTCTGCGATACAGTTGCCTGTTTTGGTAGATTAATATTATTTAAAAAGAATCTCTTCAGCTAATGCAAAAAGACCATCTCAATTTAGAGATGGTCTTTTTGCTCATTTTTGCCCTTTTTAAACCCTAAGCCGCACAGAACCCTGATAGAAACTAAAATCAAAAAAGTAGGTTGTCTTATTATTTGTACTTTATGCATTGAATAAATGATATTGGTACTGAAAGCAAATTTGGAAATCACCAAATGCTTAAAATTTTCCCTATTTAATAAAGACCATTTCTAAATTCGTAAATCCTCAAATTGGCAGGAAACTAGTTTTCCCAAATGAAATTAATTACTTCCTAATTTAGAAATAATTTTATTTTACACTTGGTTTAAAATTATTATCAGACCACATCAAATAGGTCCATAACCATTTATCGAGAGGCTTTATGGAGAAATTCAATAAGTTCTCTTCATTTAAGATAAAAAGCCCTTTTAATTCACAATAAATAGCTTACACTTTTAAACAATTTAAAACATCGAATTGTATTAGTATTAAATTGATAGAGTAACCATCGAAATGGAATTTTTATTGATGTTCCTCATTGGAGAAGTAATTTCTGCAACTGCCAAAAAATCAACCGTTGAAGCAGCAGTAGGTTCTAATAATAATTTATAGCTTTGTAGTTTGAACAAAACAGCTAATTTTTTTAGTACGCAACAAGGCTAAGGCCCTATTTGCATTTTGCGCCAACCGATGTATTATTCTTTGTAATAAAATTTCATTTATATTTAATTGATGAATATGTTAAAAAATATCTTTCCCCAAGTTTCAGAAATTCCAAAAGAATGGCAGCTGAACGAATTTATTGAACAACGTGAATATCTTGTAAACGGCGAGCTTAGAATTTGGGAAGGCCCTATGAACGAAGTTGTGTCGCCAGTATCTATTAATAATGGAGGTAGTGTTGAAAAAAATATTATTGGTACCACACCGCTACTAACCCAAAAGGAATCATTAGAAGCATTGGATGCAGCTGTACTCGCCTATAACAACGGCACAGGGGAATGGCCAACTATGAGTATTACCAAAAGAATTACACATATTGAACAGTTTCTCTTGGAAATGAAAAAACAAAGGGGAATAGTTGTTAAGTTATTGATGTGGGAGATAGGTAAAAACCTACCTGATAGTGAAAAGGAATTTGATAGAACCTGCATTTACATAGAAGACACCATCAAGGAGTTAAAAAAACTCGATCACGACAATTCTAACTTTGATGTTGAAGAAGGCGTAATTGCTCAGACAAGGCGTGTTCCGCTAGGTGTGGCATTGTGTATGGGGCCGTATAATTATCCTTTAAATGAAACATTTACCACCTTGATACCGGCATTAATAATGGGTAACACGGTAGTATTTAAACCTGCCAAATATGGCGTACTTTTTATAAAACCATTGCTAACAGTTTTTAAAACCTGTTTTCCAAAAGGTGTAATCAATATCATTTATGGCAAGGGAAGAGAAACAGTAGGTGCGTTGATGGAGACAGGAAAGATAGACGTATTTGCCTTTATTGGAACCAACAAGGGCGCCAATGATATCAAAAAATTACATCCCAAACCAAACCGTTTAAGAAGTGTACTTGGGTTGGATGCAAAAAATCCTGCCATTGTTTTACCAGATGCCGATATTGAAAACGCAGTAAGCGAATGTGTTGCCGGATCTCTTTCCTATAATGGACAAAGGTGTACTGCATTAAAAATAATTTTCGTTCAAGAGAACATCATAGAAGAGTTTATCAAAAAATTTATTGATGGCGTATCAAAATTAAAGTGTGGTATGCCTTGGGAAAAAGATGTAAAAATCACCCCTCTACCAGAGCCTGGAAAAACTGATTATTTAACTGGTCTGTTAAACGATGCCAAGCTTTTAGGTGCATCCGTATTGAATGAAAATGGTGGTGAAGTAAATGATACCTTCTTTTATCCTGCTGTGCTTTACCCGGTAAACGCTCAAATGAGAATTTATTCTGAAGAACAGTTTGGTCCATTGGTTCCAATCGTTTCTTACAAAAATATCGAAGAAGTAATCGACTATGCAGTTCAATCTAATTTCGGACAGCAGGTAAGTATATTTGGTAAAAACTCAAAACTAATAGGTCATTTAATAGATGAAATGGCCAATCAGGTTGGGCGGATTAACATCAATGCTCAATGCCAGCGTGGACCGGATGTATTTCCTTTTAATGGAAGAAAGGATAGCGCTGAAGGAACTTTAAGTGTCAATGATGCATTGAGAGCATTCAGTATTCGCATATTGATTAGCACAAAAGACAATGCTGTTAATAAAGAAATCGTTCAAACAATTGTAAGAGAACATCAAAGCAATTACTTAAGACTAGATTATATTTTTTAATACATTCATTGAGTTATATTTTCCTATTTTTAAAAGTAAGAAAATTAAATAATGACATTCTAGATAATCCAGCTAATAAATTTTTGTAAATACGAAAATCTATTGGCTGATTTTTATTTCTGTTTGTTACTTATTATATCCTCAATGATTTCTAAATGGTGTTGGGTGTGAATTTCTAAAAAACGAATCGTTTGATTCAATTTAAGATCCCCAAAATAAGGATGAGTAAAATATTTATCTTTTGAAAGTGATTCTAAGTTCATAATTGAATCCTTAGTCAATAATAAATGTCTTACTAAACTTTCATTACTGATGTTTTCCTGAGGTAGCACAACCTTTGGTGATTTAGCTTTTCCTCTTGGAATTTTTTTCGTTAACAAAACAACCATTCTTATAAAACTGAATTTCCATTTAAAGTTTTTCGGATTTGATTGTATCAATGCATTAATAATAAGATTAATCGTCAATAGTGAATGTTCAATATGCCAAGCAACACTTCCTTTTGAGATTGCTGGATTTAGATTTTCACCATTTGAAATTTTAGCTTCTAACTGATTTAGCAGATTATTTATTTTATTCATTCGGTTTTTTTCTAAAATTTATTTTTTGAATTTCCTCTTGTGAAGATAGCTAAATATCTTTTTTAGATAACGAGGATACAAGAGAAAAAATGGAAAAGACAAATCCAAAATATTGGACTATAAAACCAATTAATACCACCCATTAAATAAATTGGATATTTTGAATAGAATGGACATATCCATTACGAGAAAGTCTTAAAGGGTTGGCTAGAAATCATAAAAAGCATTGAATTTTGTAACAAAACGAACAACGCAGGTATAAAATGAGTTATTAGAGTTTAAAACACCAATACGAGGTGCGGTCGGGATGAGACATTTTCCTCTGGTTAAGATAATGAGTACAAAGCGCTTTTTAATTTTACCTTTTTTGTATTAAATACTGACCCGAATATTTGATTGTAACGGCAAATCATTCTAATTTTTAACAAGCCAATTATTTATTATAAAGGACAATGATTAAAATAGCCTTTGACCCGATTTATAAACATGCATTGCCTGAAAATCATCGATTTCCCATGTTAAAATATGAGCTCATTCCCGAGCAATTATTGCATGAAGGAACCTTTGCTGCTGAGAATTTTTTTACACCCAGCGATTGTTCTGAAGAAATTATATTACAGACGCACGACAAAGATTATCTAGACAAGTTAATTCACCAAAAATTAAGTGCTTCCGAGCAAAGAAAAATTGGATTTCCGCTTTCTCCTGAATTAATAAAAAGAGAACTAATCATCACCCAAGGGACAATTGATGCTGCCATGTATGCATTAAAAAATAAAATCGCTCTAAATATTGCCGGAGGCACACACCATGCATTTGCAGAAAGAGGTGAAGGATTTTGCTTATTAAATGACATGGCAATAGCTGCCAACTATTTAATAAGTAATAAACTGAGCAATAAAATACTTATTATAGATTTAGACGTTCACCAAGGTAATGGGACCGCCAAATTAATGGAAAACGAGCCAAGAGTATTTACTTTTAGTATGCATGGATTAACCAACTACCCTTTTCACAAGGAAAAATCTGACCTAGACATTGGTTTGCTAGACGGCACAACAAGCGAAACCTATTTATCAACACTAGAAGAAGTATTACCCAATTTGATTGAAACAGTAAAACCTGATTTTGCATTTTATTTATCCGGTGTCGATATTTTAAGTACAGATAAATTTGGAAAACTAAATATTAGTATGGAAGCTTGCAAACAAAGGGATCTGTTTGTATTTACTCAGCTCAAAAAAAATAATATACCAGTAACAGTGGCGCTAGGAGGTGGCTATTCACCGGATATTAAAACGATTGTAGAAGCGCATTGTAACACTTTTCGAATTGCAATGAATTTGTTTGACTAAATAATAATTATTTATTTGATAAATAATATTGTGAATATATTTACACATAAGTTTTCACCTTGGAAAAAAAGAAAATTAATATTGTTTGGATAAAAAGAGACATTAGATCTCAAGATCATTTGCCTTTACATATCGCTGAACAAAGTGCCCATCCCTACATAATAATCTTTGTGTATGAAGCACTGATGATGGGTTATCCAGATACAAGTTTAAGGCATTTGCAATTTCAATATCATTCCCTTATTCAGCTAAATAAGAAATTAAAACCAACTAATAAAGAAGTAATTATTTTTTATACCGATATAATTAATGCGCTGACTGCTATAAAAAAACAATTTGAAATAGTAAACCTTTATAGTTATCAAGAAAGCGGCATCCAACTGACATTTAATCGTGATAAATTAGTTCAAAAATATTGTCAAAAAAATAAAATATCTTGGGGTCAATCTCAAAGAGATGGTGTTATACGAGGTATAAATAATAGAACCGGATGGGACAAAAACTGGTATACCAATATGCACAGTCCGATCACAGAAAATCAATTTACATTTCAAGAACCTTTGGAATTTGTAAATCCATACCCATTATCTGACTCAATGATAGCATCATTTTTATCATATCCAACCGCCTATCAGCCCGCTGGTGAAGATTATGCAAGTATGTATTTACAAACTTTTATAAGTGGCAGGGGTCAAAACTATAATAGAAATATTAGCAAGCCTAGTGAAAGCAGAATAAGTTGTGGACGAATTTCACCTTACTTAAGTTGGGGAAATCTTTCAATTAAGCAAGTGTATCAATATATTTATAATGCAGGGAAAAATGCTAAAGCAGCCAATGAAAAGGCCTCTTTTGTAAACATTCTAACACGCCTTAAATGGCATTGTCATTTCATACAAAAATTTGAAGTAGACTGTTCTTATGAGACAAAATGCATCAATGCTGGTTTTGAATTGTTGGAGTACCCTTTAAAAACAGAATATATCAATGCTTGGAAAAATGCAAGAACGGGCTATCCTTTAGTGGATGCTTGCATGAAATGTTTACAAGAAACTGGATGGATTAATTTTAGAATGCGTGCTATGTTGGTTAGCTTTTTCTGTCATCATCTATTTCAAAATTGGAGAGATGGAGTGTATCATTTGGCACAGTTATTTTTAGATTACGAACCTGGCATACATTATACTCAATTTCAAATGCAAGCAGGCACTACAGGTATCAACACGATAAGAATTTACAATCCAATAAAGCAAAGCATGGATCATGACCCCAAAGGCATCTTTATTAAAAAGTGGTTACCTGAATTAAGCAAGGTGCCTGAAGAGTTAATACATGAACCTTATAAAATGAGTTTGATGGAGCAAGAAATTGCGGGTGTAATTTTAGGAAAAGATTATCCTTATCCAGTAATTGATATTAAGGATGCTGGAAAAGAAGCAAGAAAAAATATTTGGGGTCACAAAAGCAATGAAATTGTAAGGCAAGAGAATAAGAGAATCTTAGCAACCCATTGTAGGTAAAGTACCACCCTTCCAGGTACCTCCGTAGCGATAGTTCGGCTCCGTTTTAACTTTATTGCAGCAATCGGTACACACAAAAATCCAAACCTTGCCTTTTTTTACTTGCACTCTATAAAGCACTCTATCTTCTTTTTGACATAAAGCACAAAATTTTGTTTTCATAATAATTTGGAATTAGTCTTCGTCGTGCAAAATACATAGCTTTATCAATAAAAATATAATCATGCTAGTTTCTGAAATTTTCTCTATTTGCAACTTAGTAATTTTATTTGGATGGCTTTTGTTGTTAATGCTTCCTAAATGGAAGTACACACAAGCCATTATATTAAATGGCTTATTGGTAGTATTTGCCATTGTATATATTTTTTTATTATTTCAAGATATAAATAAAATTAGTATAGATAGCTTTAGCACCCTTGCAAAGCTGAAGGTGCTTTTTCAAAGTGATACGGCAGTAGCTGCTGGGTGGGTACATTATTTAGTTTTTGATTTATTTGTTGGAACATATATAGTAAAGAAGTCATTACAAATTGGTCTCTCTCGATTAGCATTTTCCTGCATTCTACCCTTCGTCTTTATGAGCGGTCCAATTGGATATTTAATTTTTAGTATTGTTAAAATCATTAAAACTCAATCTTTCAATGAACCCAATTAAAAATTCTCTAAATGTTTTCAATGATCCTTTAATGGAATGTGGTACAAGTCCAATGACTGGTGCATACAGAGATGGCTGTTGCAACACAGGTGTAAACGACATCGGTACACATACCGTTTGTGCTGTAGTGACCAATGATTTTTTACAATATTCAAAAAGTAAAGGCAACGACCTGACAATAGACTATCCAGCATCTAACTTTAAAGGACTAGTAGAAGGAGATAAATGGTGCCTTTGTGTTTCTAGGTGGATACAAGCTTATCAAGACAATGTTGCACCTCCTGTAATATTGGAAGCAACACATATCAAAACCTTAGAATATATTTCTTTAGAAGAATTGATAAAGTTTAAATATATACCCCAATAAGTTAATCCTAAATAAAAAAAGCCTAGAATGTGAAACGATTGGTCTTAACTAAATTATAAATTTAAAAGACTTATAATCAATACTGATTTGGGTTAAGAGCAACAATTTCATTCTTTTTTTGTTCTTAAGTATCTAGCAAATAATTAACCATGTCAAATTCAGCCTCTTTTATATTTCCGCATCAATTATACCAAGACACCCCTCATTTACAAAAAGACAGAAAAATATACCTTGTTGAAGAAAATCTATATTTTCAACAATATAATTTTCACCAAAAAAAATTAGTACTTCACAGAGCAAGTATGAAATTTTATGAGCAATTTTTAATTAAAAAAGGCTTTGAAGTCGAATACATTAATCATGATAATAAGTTAAGCAATTGCACTAATTTAATTCAGAAACTAGCTAAGGATGGCGTTACTAGTATTTACATTACAGATGTCATTGATAATTTTTTAATGAAAAAAATCAATGTCGCATGTAATAAAAACGCTTTGAAATTACATGTTGGCGATAGCCCTAACTTTTTAAATACTACTGCGGATGTAGCTGATTTTTTTAACAACAGAAAAACATACTTTCAAACCGATTTTTATACCTGGCAAAGAAAACAGCGCAATATCCTTTTAGAAAAAGATGGAAAGCCAATTGGAGGCAAATGGACTTTTGATAGCGAAAACAGAGCCAAGTTCCCGAAGAATGAGACAGTCCCTGGTCTTAAACTACCACCCGAAAATAAATATGTAAAAGAGGCAAAGCAATATGTTTTAAAGCACTTCCCTAATAATTATGGTGATGCAAATGGCCCAGATTTATTTGTAACTACTTTCGAAGAGGCAGACCATTGGTTGAATGAATTTTTAAAAAGTAGGTTTGAAAAATTTGGCATTTATGAAGATGCAATCGTGACGAAGGAAACTGTATTGAATCACTCCGTTTTAAGTCCTATGTTGAATATTGGGCTTCTCACCCCTCATAAAATCATAGAAAAAGCGCTTGAGATAGGGAAAGAAAAAAATATCCCTTTAAATTCTATGGAAGGTTTTATCCGACAAGTGATGGGTTGGAGAGAATTTATAAAAATTGTTTATGAACGAGAAGGGACTAAACAACGCAGTACCAACTATTGGAAATTTACCCGAAAAATTCCTCCTAGTTTTTGGAATGGTACCACTGGCATTCCTCCGATTGATAATACTATTCAAAAAATATTAAAAACTGGTTATTGTCATCACATAGAAAGGCTAATGGTATTGGGTAATTTTATGTTGTTATGTGAATTTGATCCGGATGAAGTATATAAATGGTTTATGGAAATGTTTATAGATGCTTACGATTGGGTAATGGTGCCCAATGTTTACGGAATGACACAATTTGCTGATGGTGGGTTAATGACAACCAAGCCTTATATAAGTGGAAGCAATTACTTGATGAAGATGAGTGATTATGAAAAAGGAGAATGGCAAGCGATTTGGGATGGCTTGTTTTGGCGTTTTATGCATGAGCACCGCAATTTCTTTTTAAAAAATCCAAGACTTGGAATGTTGGTAGGTACCTATGATAAAATGAACCCCGAGAAACAACTGGCTCATTTAAATCAAGCCAACAATTTTCTAAAGAAATTAGACATTCAAAATAAATTGTAAAAACACAGTTAATTTTATTTCGCTTAAAACCAAAACGAATCAATTCATATTGATCAAAAGTTTTGCAGAATGATCACTTAAAACTTTTTAAAAGTGAACCAATAAATTTTATTATCCATCTCGATTTAGTAGCGCGGCATTCATCATTTAATATCTTAACAACAGTTCATTATAGAATTAATCATTTAGAAAAATCCCCTTATGCAAAATCTAAATAGAATCAATTTTCCAACAGACTACGCTTCGATATTGGAAAGGATTACAACGATAGACCCTATTAATTATGCCAAAACAAGAAACTTTTTAAATGGACAGATCACCTATTTGTCGCCCTATATTTCAAGAGGGGTAATATCTGTTAAACAAATTTTGGATTCAATCTTAAACAAAGGTTATCCCATTCAAGCAGCCGAAAAATTAATACAAGAATTGGCATGGCGAGAATACTATCAAAGAGTTTGGCAGTCCAAAAACAATTTGATTTGGGAGGATTTAAAACAAATACAACCCAACTTTGATCATAGAAATATGCTGGTTGCTTTAGACAAAGCTCAAACAGGCATTGCTGTTATAGACCGTGAAATAAATAATTTATATGACCTTGGGTACCTTCACAATCACATAAGAATGTACTTAGCGGCCATCGCTTGTAATATCGCCAAAGCACATTGGTTGCAACCATCTAAATGGATGTATTATCATTTATTAGACGGTGACATCGCTAGCAATAATTGTAGTT
>Ga0214919_10007850_pt1 | contig 14270 bp, 18 predicted proteins | sample LL1503_MetaG_FD_177994 | JGI IMG/M metagenome (GOLD analysis project Ga0214919, IMG submission 177994) | Freshwater microbial communities from Lake Lanier, Atlanta, Georgia, United States - LL-1503 | ecosystem: Environmental > Aquatic > Freshwater > Lake | place: USA: Georgia | collected...
TTTCACAATGACCGACGGGGTCATTTCCAACATTACATGAAAAAGCACAATACAATCTGGAAAACGATGAAGTAATAGGACAATTCGTGGTAAATGTTGTTCCGTAGGCTTTCTGTTTTGCTCCATCCCAACCACCTAGAGACGGAGAAGAATTTGAAACATAAGTTGTCCCCCCCGCATTTATACTTGCGGGTGCTTGTGGTATAATTATAGAACTTGTTGCGTGCGTTCCTAGTGTCGATGTAAGCACAACCGTCCAATCTACATTTGTAAGACCACTAAAAGAAGCAAAAATATTAGTTCCATCATAAGTTATTACCGGCAAACGCGACACCCCATTCACTGTAAACTGTATTGAAGAAGTATTATTTTTATAAGCAGCTAAATCATCACCAACATTCCATTTTATTTTAAATCCTGTCGAGGTTGCATAATAACCTACAATAGTAATTGGTGATGTTATATAAGGAACCGGACCAGATGCTATAACTGCCACTGATTGAAAAGTAACTGGTACTGAAATTGGTACTGAAACTGGTGCTGAAATTGGTGCTGAAATTGGTGCTGAAATTGGTGCTGAAATTGGTACTGAAACTGGTGCTGAAATTGGTGCTGAAATTGGTGCTGAAATTGGTGCTGAAATTGGTACTGAAACTGGTGCTGAAACTGGTGCAGGGGCATATACAGGGCTATAATTAAATACAGGTACAGACGCAGGTGTCAAAATACTTTCCGGAGTATTGATTGGAAATGCTGATGAGAATGGATTAAAATCATAAAGACTATTGTTGGTTGTCATGCTATTCATACAATTACCGTAACATTTTCCATTATAAAAATATTTGTCAGGATTCACAATGGTTTTATCACTATAATTCATATTCATTATAGGTCCATTCTCGTCGCCTGACACACATTTCTGTCCGCCTAATAACACACAGCAACTGGTTGAGGCACAAGTATTATTGTCTAATTTATTACACGCCTTTTCTAAATTTTCAGGAGAATCTTTATTAAAAACACAAAATCCACCTAATTGTTGGTTGGTGTTCTCAATCGGTTTCGAATAACTAAGTCCTGTTAACTTACTAAAATATACTGTGTCATCGTAACTTGGTACAAAATTGGAAGGGTCGTAACGCATGGAGCCTGGTTCATAATAAGTGGTATTCGCCATTTTTGTAGGAACACTCAATTGCACCAAATTACCGCTTTTATCATATACATTAATGGTATTGCTATATACATCTAATCCACTTTGGCTTTTAATATCATCCAATGTATCGTGATATTGAACGGCGATGTTGTCTGCACTGTAAGATGTTACAGAATCATAACTACTTGAACTTTCAGGGGTAGTTGGATTTGCTGCTGCAGCATAAGCCATTCTTTTGTTTTGATAACCTTCTACAAAAAAGTAACCATTTACATTGTTTATTGGATATGAATTACACGAAAAAAACAACAAAATTCCTAAAAATATTATTATTAAAATAAGATTTAACAATAAAAAATATAAATCTTTTTTCATTATTGATATACAGTATTTAGACAATTTAATTCATAAAAATTGATTTAAAATTTTAAATGATTATTTATTATAAATAAGCAAAATGATTATTCCTGTCAAATGTTTTACATGCGGTTGTGTATTAGCAGATAAATATCGATTTTACCAAGACCGCGTTCGTAAAATGAAGATTGTAAAAGGTGTAAATGTCGACAAGGTTATTTATCTTACCAAAAAAAATATTGAAAAAACCGCCGAAGGTATTGTTTTAGATGAGTTAGGGTTATACGACCCTTGTTGTCGTCGCCACATGTTAACCCACGTTGATATCGAATAATAATATTATATACCAATAATATCAATTCATAATATATATGGGAAAAAATAACAAAAGGTCTAAAAAAAATTTAGGTAAAAAAAATAAAAAATCACATAAAAGGACATTGAAAAAATCAAAAACTTGTAAATCCTGCAATTTCATCCGTTTTGGCGGTTGTCCCGATTGTGGCGGTTCAACAGTTTCAGGCGGATCCAATGCAATGTGTAGTAAATGTATTAGCAAAACAAAAACAGGAGGTAATCATTATCCTATTAATACCTATAATGATGATGTTTCACGAGCACCGTTTCTCAAATCTTCTACACTTTTAGGTGATTTTAGTCGCGTGAATGGAGGAAAAAGAAAATCCATAAAAATGCGTCAATACAAAAAAGGAGGCGGGATTTTGAATTTTTTTGGATATCCTTCCAATGATTATGTTACAACACACAATACTTTGGGAGGTGTTTATCAACAAAGAGATATTTTAGCAGGTAACGCACAATCGAATCCTGACCCAAGATTTCAACCTGTTTTAAATAATCCATATGGCGTTACAAATCCCCCTTTAGTATAAATTTATTTAGAATCTTTTTATTTTATATATTTATAATATATAAATTATCATGGCTCGTTCTGATAAAATGCCCGGTTTAAACTCTCTTTGCACACCTGCTTATTTATATTTTTTATTATCAATTGTGATGTTGATATTTACAGGAATCTTCATGAATTCAGATATGATGAAATCATACTGCGCAGGTAGATGCAGTCCCGTTCAAGTTATTCTTTTTTTCTTGCTTAAATTAATCTTTATTATATTCTGGACTTGGGTCTTGAATGTGTTGTGTCGTGGCGGTGCTGGATGGTTATCTTGGTTTATGGTTATTTTCCCTTTCATTATGATTGTTGCCACAATCTTGGTATCTTTTGGAAATGTTCTCACCAATATTGGTACATCTGGGCCTCATAACTTCCCCATACAACCTATGCCTATGCCTGTGAATATAGTTGCTCCAGGACCTGTAATGGGACAACCTGTAATATATGGACCTGGAAATGCGTCTAATAATACACAACCTATGTTAGTAAATGGGTTGCCAGCACCAAAAATGTAATTATTTAGATAATGTATATAGGTTAGTTCCAATAATATTATTTTATGTAATAATATTATATAAGCTATGGCAATCGGCGGTTTAAATAAACTTTGCACTCCTTCTTATGTTTATTTTATTTTATCCATGATATTCATTTTGGTTGCTCTCTTCCAAAATTACGGAAACGCGTACGTATACTGTTTAGGCGCACAATCTTGTGATGTTTCAAGTACAGCACTTATATTTTTGTTGAAATTTATTTATGTTCTCTTTTGGACTTGGATATTGAATCTTATTTGTCAGGCAAATGCTCCTATGATTGCTTGGTTTTTAGTATTTGTTCCTTTTATTCTTTTGTTTATTTTAATCGGAATGATGATGCTATATTAGCCTCCATTCTGGACTAAGGCCCTCAGAGCGCCACAAGGCGCTCAAGGTTGAGACCCATTTGGGGTCTCACCAGAATAGAGGTTAGATAATGTATAATATATTCATAATATATACTATACTAATTGTTACAATTTCATTTTATTATGAAAAAAAATAAAAAAAATGTTACCCGAAAAATTAAGCATCCTAAACCTGTCATTCGATATATTATGCCTACCCCTACCAAAGCATACGAAATATCAGGAAAAATTATTGAAGAAAAAGAAGGGTGGAAAGTTATACATATTTATGGTGAATCGTATGAACGCGGATTCGCACACGGTTCTCTCTTATCTGATGAATTACAGCGGATCAAAGATGCCATGGCTTTTTATATTCAAGACCAAATACACGTTTCACTTGCTACATATTTTCAAAAAAGTGAAAAGGTCATTGCACCCATTCTTAAAAAAAAATTTCCAGAATATTATCGGGAAATTGACGGTATTTCTGATGGAGCAAAAAGCAAAGGTGTTGATGTTTCTATTGAATTTTTAATTGGTTGGAACTCTTTTATGAGTTTGTATGACCTTTTCCTCACTGGTCCCAAACTAAAAGACAAGAATCAACGATGTAGCGCCTTTATTGCAACAGGTGACGCTACTGAAAATGGAGATATTGTCATGGCACATAATACCCACACTGATTTTTTTACAGGACAACTTTTCAATATTATTTTGAAAATTACTCCAATGGTCGGACACGAATTTATTATGCAAACCATGCCTGGTTGTATTGCCAGTTGTTCTGACTGGTATATTTCAAAAAGTGGGATTGTTTGTTGTGAGACAACCATAGCTGATATCAATTACAAACCCGTATTTGGCGTTCCTTATTTTTGCCGTATTCGTGAAGCCATACAACACGGCAATTCTTTAGACCAATGTAGCAAAATCATGTTAAAAGAAAACGCTGGAGATTATGCTTGTTCTTGGTTGTTTGGTGATTTACACACGGGTGAAATCATGTTACTTGAATTAGGACTCAAAGAACATAACATGCAAAAAAAGAAAAACGGGGTTTTTTATGGAATGAATTCGGCTATTGGTGAAAAACTTCGCAAAACGGAAACCAATGATGTGGAATTTTACGACATTTCAAGTCGGTGTGGCATGCGTAATTTTCGTTTGAACCAGTTATTGAATGAAGAATATTATGGTAAAATTAATGTGAATTCTGCCAAAAAAATCATCGGAGACCATTATGACATATTGTTAAAAAAAGATAGCATGAATCAGCGTGTTATTTGCAAACATCCTGAATTGGACCCGGACGCTGGGTACAAACCCTACAGTTCTACTGATGCCAAGGTTGTTGATAGCGCGATGGCAAAAGACCTTCATTTTTGGGGTATATTTGGGTCTGGTTGTGGAAAACGCAATTTTAATGTAAAAAAATATGTAAAAGAACATCCTGAATATAAATTATGGGGTAATGTTTTGGAAAATATGCCTAACCGTAAATGGACCAAACTATGATGGTCTATGTATTTTTTTTCCAAACATATATTCCTTTATTGGAAACCGGACTGTTATTTTCCACAGCAATACGGTTTCCATATTTTATACATTCACGCGCTGAGTTAATGGCTTTTTCTCTGTCAGAAATCCATTTCAAATTATACGAAGCTAAAACACCCATTTCAGAGGGTATAACACCTAATAAGGGTCGCTTTGTCGGAATAAAGGTTTGTAGTAACAATCTGGTACTGCTGTATTTATTATCCGTATAGAATCGTGCAGGGGTACTCGAGTGCATAAACCGACGATTATTACATATACACAAATCACCCTTTTGCCATTGGACACTGACACGATAAGGAAGAACTTTTTCCACCATAAATTTGGTTATCCATTCACGTGATTCTTTGACAGACCAACCCACGACTTTTTCAAAAAATGATGGCAGTAATAATACCCGGAAGTTCTCAGACGGATCATCCGGAGCAGTAACCAGAGGGTGTTGTGTTGAACCTTCAACACCTTCAACATATTCTTCGTTACGGCAAATACCAGCATAATCTGTTTTTATTGCATCAAACATAAATTTACGACGGTTGATTTCCATAAGTATGTTCTTACTTGCAACTTGTTCTTCTGGTGATAAATGTTCGTAAATGGTTTCCCCTGAAATAAAATCGGTGTCTCCACCAATTTGAGGTTGTTCTATGATATAAAAACTTGTTATCACATTTGGTAATTTATATTCGTGTCCCAGAACATCTGTATGCCAAACGTAATGGTTAACAAAAGTATCACTCGGACTGACGGATATTTCCTTGATGTCATAAAAATCCCGCAGTTTCGCATTACCACGAGGAGCAACATGATTACAATCTGGAAATTGGTCAAATGGTTGTAACATTTGCGCAGGGTTCTCTTTGGGGGTCTCAATCGCAGCCTCATCACGGTCGATATCAAATTGCTTTGCAAAATGTATAAATTCTTTGGGAGATACCTGGTCCATTCCTTTGAATATTATTAACGGATGTTTTTTGAACAAAGCTTGGAGAACCTCTTTATTTTCTTTATTGATGGCGTAAATACTTTTAAACCCGTAAACATATAGAATACGGGATTCCAATGGATGAGTCCTGAGATTGTACGCTTGATAAACATCTTGACAGAATAGTATAAAAAATGAAAACATTGAATACATTTGTAAGTAATATAATATTTACACTATTATGGACTTTTTATTCAAGACACCTTTATATTGTTTTTAATTTTAAATCTTTTTATTCATCATCATTGATTCTCGGAGCCAAATACATCACAATATACGCATTTTCTGTTTCGCTGATTACAAATTTTGTTTTTAAAGGATAACCTGTCGATATTGACACATTCACATCTGATGCAATTTTATTGAATTGCATGATATTACATAAATGATTGAGACTAAACGAAATATTCAATTCTTTTTCTTCCTCAATTGCAAACGCTGTCAAGTCATCTATCTTAATATTTACAGACATCTTTCCTGAATCCGTTGAATTTGTATGTAAAACTATTTTTTCTTCCGAACAAGAAATGCTGATATTGTCGCCAAATAATTTGAGTTGATTCACTAATTGTGAGAAATCCACCGATGGAAGTGAAAAATCTGCCTCATACTCCATTTCGGGGATTTCAAGTTGTTCTGCGTCCAAATCTACCAGAGGTATTTGAAAAGACTTGTTGTAAATTACCTTTTCACTCGAAAAATTCATTTCCAATATATCCGTATCATCTCCCGAAGAAGTCATATGAATACTCTGGGTTTTTTCACGGGTGCTCAGAATCTTAAACATTAACATTGTATTGATACCCATTGTTACATCTTTTGTAATATAATATTCGTCAAACCATGAACTTGGAATATTCATTTCAAAGATTGAAATATGCGAGGAATCCATGGTCTGAATAAACATTCGGTCCGTTTTGAACAATACATTCACACAATCCGAATATAATTTCATATTCTGGAAAATGATATGAAATGCTTCACACTTGGCGGTAGAATTAATTTTAATATTCATATTGTCTATTTGATACTAACAATAAAGTATCATTTATTTAATTCAATTTTTACAAAATATAGAAATAAAATCATATTTAACTTTATTACAATGATATTTTCGTCTTTACCAACAGATATTATTCATCATATTCTTTCTTACAATGAAACATTGAAATATAGAAACGGTAAGTATATAGGACAAATTTCAAAAATGGATAAACGATACGAATTGTTACTCAAAATACCACGTAAAATTTTAAAGATTTATAAAGAATATGGGTTTTTTGTATATGTGAATAGACATCTCACAATAAGAATTTACGAAATTCTTTATGCAACTTCACAACAACCTATATATATATATATGCTTTTAGTAATAAAAATACTGTTCTTTATATGCCATAATACATTAGAAATAAAATCATTATGAATTCTATAATGGAAAACAAAGTCATTCAAGAACAATGGTTCTGTTATATTCTGCGAAACAAAAATCCACGCTTTTCATATTTGACCTACAATGGTTCTACAAACAATCCTGTAAGACGATTGCGACAACACAATCAAGAGATTAGCGGTGGCGCCGTCTACACTAAAAAAGCACCCGGTGATTGGGAAATCTATTTTTTGATGACTGGGTTTCCCGACCATAAAAATACTCTTTCTTGTGAATGGCGTATTAAGCATACCGAAGGCAAACCACGGACCAAACGCCCACCACACCATTCGGGTGTAAAAGGTCGCATTTTTGCCATGAACGAAATTTTGCGGTTGGAGCGCTGGACACAACAGTGCCAACACAACAATCGAGAACAACAATTTACTATTTATATAGCTGACGATGTATTACAATGTATCGATTTAGAAGCGCTACCATCGACAGTGGTTTATGGAGGGTCTGTAGAACATTTTCTTACATCTATCAATAATAAAAAGTAATATAAATATATTTCAATAATAAAGCTTGACAAAATGAATGATGACAACAACATCATATTAGACCAGTGGAGTTTAGAAGAGAAAAAACGATTGTTAGAAATTTATTTGATAATATCTAAAAAAGAATCACAAATATTTGATTTAATTTACAGATATCATGGTTGTGACAGTTGGGAAGATATTTTTCGCGATTATAACAAAACGGATTTGGACGATAAGGCAAAAGGTGTGGAAATCGCCATTAACGAAATAAATGAACGAATAACAGATAAACATTAATATTCCAAGAAAAGTGGTCTTATAAAAAAGTAGTTTGGAAAAGTATTCTGAAATTTTTGATTTTGGACATTTTAAAAATGTCCATTTTCGATTTTCTTGGGAAGCTTTTTCTTTTAACTTTTTGGAAAAGTGTGTTGAGAGCATAATGCAGTAAAATGGAAAATAATATTTTTAGTGTGACTGCATAACTTTTTTATATATTTTATGTAAAAAGTATTTAGAAACTTTTTTGTCAGTATATTCAATACTGCAAATGCCTTCCAAAAGTAGCAAAACTGAAGAACCTCGAATATTATCTTGCATTAAATGTCATTATTTTACAAGCAAACAATGTAATTTCGCGAAACATTTATTGACTACAAAGCATAAAAAAACTACAAATACTGACGAAGATGTAGTAAAAAGTAGCAACTCATTCGTGTGTTTATGTGGCAATAAATATAAACATCGACAAAGTTTATTTAACCATAAATTAAAATGTAAATTCACTAACAACCCAGTAACAACAGAATGTACGGTTCTCACAACAACCAATCAAAATACAGTTCAGCCCAACAATGAATTGTTGATGGAACTGTTGAAACAGAACAATGAATTGCAAAAACAGATAATAGAAATGGCGAGAGAACCAAAAACAGTAAATAATAACAATACGAACAATATTCAATTGAATATCAACCAGTTTTTGAATGAGACCTGTAAGAATGCTATTAATTTTTCAGAATTTATAGAAAATATCCAAGTAACATATGATGATTTAGAGAACAATGTGAAATTAGGTTTTGTGGATGGTGTTACAAAGATAATTATGGATAACCTGAAGCAATTGGCAATTTCAGATCGTCCGATTCATTGCACGGATGTGAAGCGTGAAACGATTTATGTGAAACAGGAGAACCAGTGGGACAAGGAAACAAGTCATGCAATCATTCAAAAGGGATTCCAAAATATAACCTGTAAGAATATGCAGCAGTTGGTGGAATGGAGGGAGGAGAACCCATCGTATGCAGATGATATAGATTCGGAATTAGGAGAGAAATCAATTGTAATGCAACAGAATTTGATGGCAGGCACCAAGCGAGAAGAATTTTACCCGAAAATCATCAAAAACATCGCGAAAGAGACGATTCTGGATAAGAAACGAATGTTGGAGTGAAGGATGATGAAAATCAAAAATATATAGATATTATATAATGTCGTCATTAGTTGCCGATATACCAAACTCTGTAGAGGTATCTCCATCATACCAAGGAACAACAGTAAATGGTAGATATATTTGGTGGGCTGCTCAAGAATTAACGAATACTATAGAGAACATTGTAATATATGCGAAACTTATTATTTCAGAATATAAAAAATTAAGTAATAATGAAATTGATATTACCGAATTTAAAGCGAATACACCCCATATAGCAGATACAACACCATTAAACTATATAAGAGACCAAATATGTATTCATTATCCGAATTAACCTCTATTCTGGGCTCAAGCCCTCAGTGATTAACTTGTATTATGAAAAAATTGATATAAAAATTTTCATAATAATATATATTAATATAACTCATTATAATATCATGAATCCTCAATTTTCAGAGATTTCCGAAAACGACCAAATTTTCAAATTCACCTTGAGTGGAATAAATGTAAGTTTAGCCAATGCATTGCGTCGTGCTTTATTATCAGATATTCCAACAGTGGTAATTCGAACAGAAAATTACAAGGACAATCAGTGTAATATTACAACAAATACTTCGAGATTACATAATGAAATATTAAAACAAAGATTAAGTTGCATTCCAATTCATATGAAAGAGTTAGAACTACTTCCAGGTAAATATATATTGGAAGTAGATGTAAAGAATGATACAGATGGTGTGATTTATGTAACAACAGAAGATTTCAAAATTAAAAACAAAACAACAGGTAATCATTTGACAAAAGAAGAGGTTCGTCGTATATTCCCGCCTTGTGAAAAGACCCAATCATTCATAGATTTTGTAAGACTTCGTCCGAAGATTAGCGATACAATTCCAGGAGAAGAACTCAAATTGACAGCGGATTTTTCGATAGGAACCGCAAAGGAGAGCAGTGCATTCAATGTAGTGTCAAAATGTACTTATGGAAATACGCCACATATGGAAAAAATCAATGAAAAATGGCAAGAGGTGGAAGCAAAATTGAGAGCACAAGATGATGTAAAAGATGTCGATATTGAATTTCAAAAGAGAAATTTCTATTTGTTGGACGCTCAGCGTATATTTGTGGCAGATAGTTTTGATTTTGCGATTAAAACAGTGGGTGTATATGGTAATCGTGAATTAGTACAAATGGCTTCAAAGGGGTTATTCGAAAAATTCAGCGAATTTACTCAAGCAATTGATTCGGATACGATACCAATCATGAATAGCGAAACAACGATGGAGAATAGTTTTGATATTTCATTGGAAGACGAGGATTACACGATGGGTAAGGTATTGGAATATTTCTTATACGAAAAATTCTATATGGGGGATAAGAGTTTGAGTTTTTGTGGATTCAAAAAATTCCATCCTCACGATACCAAGAGTGTGATTCGTGTGGCTTTTGCAAATGGTGGAGATAAAACGGAAGTAAAGAAGGCATTGGTTGCTGCAGCAATGGACGCACAATCTGTTTTTAAAACCTTGTATAAGTCATCTCCAATGTAATCATAAGTATTTTGTTTGTAAATAATTTAAATAATATTTTTTAATGATATAATAATGTTATCATTAGATGAATTGTCAAAAAAATACTACTTGGATAAAAATATAGCAAGTGGTTGTCATGATTATATTCCAGGTTATTCTACGGTATTTGATGAAATAAGAACAGAAGTAAAAACAGTTTTAGAAATCGGTATAGGTTCTGTGGAAAATGGACAGATGTGTGGTCCGGGTGGAAAACCTTTTTTACAAGGATATCAAACAGGAAATAGTTTAAAATGTTGGCAAGAATATTTTCCAAACGCAAAAATATATGGTATAGATTTGTATGAACACAAAGAATTGAACCAAGATAGAATAAAAACATTTGTAGCAGATCAATCCAATACAGAACAAATGAATTATGTTATTCAAGAGATTAATGAATTAGTAGATATAATTATTGATGATGGTAACCATTATGGAGAACATCAAAAGTTTTCTTTTATGTTTTTAAATCAATATTTATCACCCAATGGAATTTATGTTATTGAAGATATACAACCAGACTATATAGATTCATTTAAGAATTTGAGTATTTTTCCAGAATATTTTCGTAATTATATTCAAAAAAATTTTCATATTTGTTTATTTGATACTCGTAGTTCATTAGGGCGTCAAGACGATTTTATGATGGTTTTTAAGTTAAAAAAATAAAATACTTTCAAAATTGAAATAGATATATTATTTGATAATAAATTAGACAAATAATACTATGGAGAAACGAATTAATAAGAGATTTGAAACATACATTAGCGAATTTAAGGATGCGGTTCGCAGTAAAATAAGTTCAATGAATATTCCTGAAAAGGAAAAAATGAATGAATTAGTCGAATATATTTATGAATATGAACGATTAACATTAGGTAAAGATGATTTCGCCAAAAGGAAACGAGTAAAAAATAGCATACCAAACATTAATCGTTGTAATGCGTGTAGAGCAAATGGAGAACAATGTACTCGTCGTAGAAAGGAAAACAGTGATTTTTGTGGAACTCATTTTAAAGGTACTCCACACGGATTAACATTGACAGAAGAAGAATCAAATTCTGTAATGAAATCTATAGAAATATTTGCTGAGGATATTCAAGGTATAATTTATTATATTGATAAATATAACAATGTATATAAGAATAGTGATATTTTAGAAGGGATAGTGAATCCAAAAATAATTGGTAGTTACACAAAGAACGAAGATAAGACATATCAAATAAAAATCGTATAATAAAAAATAAAATTGTTAATTTTTATTGATTTTGCGTACAATGGTTTCAACTTCAGTCGCTTCACGATTCGTCATAATGAATTCGTTAATTGCGGTAGCTTTTTCAATATCCCCGTGATAATAAGTAGATAACAAATCCAATAATATTTTTTGTGTAATTGGTTTTTTAATATTTTTTTTGGTATACATTATTTTACCATCATTGAGGTCAAATTCATCTATTTGGTTTTTACGCATAACTTCCATTAAATTTAAGGAAATGTTTTTTTGTTCTAATTTTCTTGTATTTAATTCATTTTTTAATTTTCGCATCTCATTGTCTATACGAACCCAATCACGAATCGATTTAACCAATTGTTCCTTTGTTTCCATTATATACTATAAATAAATAATTTTTATATGATTTCAATTTAGTAAAATCGGGTGATGATATGATATAAATTATATCTATAATTTATATTATGTTTGGAAGAAATAATTTTAATAATATGAGTGTAAATGACACAGTATATAATAACAATCCCAATCCCAATACGATGATGCGGATGAATTATTATAAACCTTCCCCGAATATGGAAATGAATCGTGTAGTACCACAACCACCGCCACCTCTCTCCGAAAAGCCACCACTACCATCAAAAGGAATGTTATGGGGGGCGCCAACATGGTTTTTACTACATACTTTGGCAGAAAAAGTAAAAGAAGAACATTTTGATAGAATAAAAATAGATTTATATCGTAGTATTTACACTATTTGTACTAATTTACCTTGTCCGGACTGTTCTAATCATGCTAAAGAATATTTAGATTCAATTAATTTTGCATTATTAAAAACGAAACAAGATTTAAAAAATATGCTGTTCGTATTTCATAATATAGTGAACCAAAGAAAAGGACAACCTATCTATAATAAGGAGGAAATGGAAAATACATATCCAAAAGCAGTAACAGTTAATATAATAAATAATTTTCTTTTTTATTTTTCGGATAAAAGTCGTAGTCCTAAATTAATGGCAGGAGATTTATATCGTTCAAGAATAACTGCAAATATCAAAGAATGGTTAACTCAAAATATGTTTTGCTTTAATCATTGATTATTTTTTTCCAGCGGGTCCTTTACTTATCGTCTGACTGTTGGTGGTTTTCCCCTTTCGTGACCTGCATCTATAAATAGTTCTCGAAGGACGACTACATACTTCGGCATTACTTATACCGTTAAATAATTGTAAATCTACTTTGCCAGTGGAATCAATAATATATCCCCATAATACACCAACGATACTACCCAATATTAAGGAAATAATGAGCGCGGGAGCATTTGCACAACTATGTGTCAAATTCCAAAAGTAATCGCCCACAATGAGAACAGGGAATAAAATAAGTGTAGGTAGATTTTGACTACTCAAGTTATATTTTAAAATAATATAAAGTAAATATGTAAATGTATAACCTAATACGGTTAGTCCCAATGGTAATTTAGATAAAGGTCCGCCTTTAGATAATTGAATAAATTGACACATTTGATTGAAACTTGTAGGAACACCATTAGAATAGACTGTTGTCATATTTTGTAATCCTGGTATATTACCAACCATGGTAGATGCAAAGCAAGCTAATAACAGACCAACTAAATAAATAATACCTTTAATATCTTGATTAAAAACAGATTGTAATGTAAAAAATGAAACAATAATAAATGGTGCTAAACGGAAAAATATATAAGCGATAGTAACAATATTGATATCCATTGTTAAATATATTATACAATGAGAAAGTTGTTTTCAAAGTTCTCATATAAAGACAATATCGATTAATTCGGTAATATATGAAATTTTGGTAAATGTAATATTTACTATTTTTGAATGGTCTTTTTCTTCTGTATGTTTTTGAAGAAAATGACTGTATTCTGTATTATTTTCTTCAGGAAAAATGAAATGTTTAATTCCGTCGTGAATTCCTCCTAATATTTTACAGTCCAACCCACCAATAGGTAATACATTACCTTGTAAATCGATTTCTCCAGTTATACCAATTGTGTTATTCACTGGTAAATTATTGAATAAACTATAAATAGCCACAGTTATTGCAACACCAGCCGATGGTCCATCTTTTGATACACTACCTTCAGGGCAATGTATATGAATACCTTGCATCATCGTATTTTTGAAATTGGATATTAATTTTTTTTTAACATCATCAGGTGTTAAATGCCATGCTAATGTTTTTGCTACATTCATACTTTCT
>Ga0214919_10007851_pt1 | contig 14269 bp, 11 predicted proteins | sample LL1503_MetaG_FD_177994 | JGI IMG/M metagenome (GOLD analysis project Ga0214919, IMG submission 177994) | Freshwater microbial communities from Lake Lanier, Atlanta, Georgia, United States - LL-1503 | ecosystem: Environmental > Aquatic > Freshwater > Lake | place: USA: Georgia | collected...
GTAGGTGTAGATTCAGGTGTAGGTGTAGGTGTAGGTGTAGGTGTAGGTGTAGGTGTAGGTGTAGGTGTAGGTGTAGGTGTAGGTGTAGGTGTAGGTGTAGGTGTAGGTGTAGGTGTAGTAGAATCAGATGACACTGTATTTGGAAATGTATTAGGTTCAGTAAATAATTCTATTTTTTTATGTTTAATATAACTAAGACTTATAATTATTAATAATGATAATAATATTAATAAATTATTAATACTTGGTGTTAGTATATGTTTAATACCTTTTGCAAATTTTTCATACATGTTTATCATTTAACTTATGATTTAACTTATTAAATACATATATATTTTATAAATTTTATATTAATTAATTTAATTTAATTTACTTATTAATTTACTTATTAATTTACTTATTAATCTAAATTATATTTTAATTTTATCGATAAGTAAATTATTGTTAATTACATGTGTATTTTATTATTATAATTTCTATTTTTTACAAATATTATACAAATTTTATAAAATATTATTACATTCATTAATATAATTTCATCGGGTCTTTAAATTTAGAAATAAAATTAACAATCATAATTAACATTTTTGTCGCGTAAAAAAACCAATTTAAAGATATAGTATTATAACAAAGTATAATCAGCTATCTAATTAACAAAGTTTCTCAACTATTAATTATTCTATAATTTATTTTATTAAAAATGTCTCTTACCTCTCAAATTGGTTCTACCGATGTAGCTTTTAAGCTAACCCAGAAGATTGTTTCTGCCCTTGCAGAAAAGTTTGGTTTCAAGTTCGAAGATGGATGGGATGTAATTAGTTCTCGCCCTGTTGAGAACATCCAAAAGCGATTGAAGCGTGAAAAACGCCGTTCTAATCCTGCATCTGCAATTAAGCATTCTCGCACTGCATTTTCTTATTATACACAGAGGTCTCGTCCTTTGTGTCAGGCTGCCCATCCTGAGGCTACATTTGGTCAGCTTTCTCGATATGTGTCTGAGGCATGGAAAGCCTTGACTCCTGCACAAATGGATGAATTCAAGGCTATGGAAGCTGCTGATAAGATTCGATATCAAAATGAGCGTGCAGCCTTGGCATCTGCAACTCCTCCTGCTGTTGATGGTACCTTAGCAACTCTTGAAGAGGAACCAGTTAAGGAAAAAAAAGTTAAAAAGGAAAAAGCAACTAAGGCTACTACTCCTACTGCTACTGCATCAGCCTCTACTCCTGCACCTGTGACTGCCCCTGCCCCAGTATCAGCAACCCCTAAGGTTGAAAAGGTGAAATCTGCAAAGGCATCTAAATCTCCTGCACCTGCTGCTGTTGTTGTTGCTCCTGTTGTAGTACCAGCTGTTGCTGCACCTACACCAGTAGCAGAGGCTAAATCAGCTAAGGTTAAGGCTGCTAAGAAAGATGTTGCTGCCGTTGTTGCTGAAAAAACTAAGGAGGTTGTTGCTCCTGTTGCTGTTAAGGCTGCACCTAAGGCAAAGGCTGTTAAGGCTTAGATTATGTTTATTATCTTTTGCGTGAACCTGACTGTTTATGAGTATTACCATTACCATTATTACCATTATTACCACTATTACCATTTTTACCATTTAATGAGAAATTTGGTGTTTTTTTTACTGTTGATGTTTTTTTTACTGTTGATGTTCTTGCTGTTGCTATTTTTCTTGGAAATTCTTTTTGTAACACCGGTTGTACATCTGTTGCAACTCTATTTGTAGATGTTACTACAACCTCTGGTGTAGTTTTTAGTAATATAACAGTGTCTAATGCTGTTTTTAAATCACCCAAGCTTTGTCCATTATCTGGATTATATAATGCATCATTATTTATTAAATCTCTAATGTCTTTTTCTTTATAAATTTTTTGTATTTTGTTTTCTTCACAATGTTCCAAATATTTTTTAAATTTATGTTCATCACCAAACAACAAACCAAGCAATTTTGTTTTAACATCATTAACATCCACATTTTTTGGAGTTTCTTTTTTAACATTCAAATTTTGCAGATTTGGATTTAGATTTGGTGATACAATGTTTAGTTTAATAACAGTGTCTAATGCTGTTTTTAAATAACCCAAGGAATGTCCATCAGATGGATTATATAATGAATTGTCATTTATTAATTCTTTAATTTCTTTTTCTGTATAAATTTTTTTTATATTGTTTTCTTTACAATGTTCTAAATATTTACTAAATTGGTTTGTAGTACCAAATAAAAGTTTAAGTAATTCTTTTTTATTTTCTTCAATTTTTGGAGTTTCTTTTACAACTGGGTTTATAACTTGTATATGTGAGTTATTATTTTCATTATTTTCTCTAATATTTTCCAATAAACCTTGTCGCACTATTATTTTCATTTGTTTTTCATGTGCTTTTCTTAGTATATTAGGTATTCTTCTTAATTTTGGATCATGTTGTATTTTAATTAGACTTAAATTTATTATTTTTTTTGTACGTGCAAACTTTTTATTATTCTCATCATAAGTTTTTTTAATTGCATCTTTTACAGCTTCATAATGTTCATTAAAATCAAATTTTCTAATAGATTTATTATCACCAATTAATGCGTCTTGAAATTTATTTAACTGTTTTAATTGTTTGTTTTTTTTTTCAATAAAATCATGTTTTCTTCCAAGATATTCTTCTGATACATTACGATGACGATAATTATCATTATAAAACTCATCTATTATTATCTCTTCAATTGCAGTTTTATTTTCATCATCCATAAAATCTGGAATTTTTTTTTTTTCTATCCTCATTTTTTTTATATAATTATTATATAATCCTTTTTTACTAAACCATCCTCTTTTGACTTGTGATATTAATTCATTTGTTATACTTGTTTTAATATTAAGCTTTCTAAAAGAATTAGATAATTCAGCAACATTATTAGGCATATTATCCATACTAGCCATAATTTGTATTATTATTATTGTTAAATATTATTATTATTAATATTATTAATATTATTGTTAAATATTATTATTATTATTAATAATAATAAATATAATAATTTTAATTAAATATATAGTATTAAAATATAAAATAGTTTATTAAAATATAAATTATAAATTATAAAATGATAGACCCTATATATGATTACTTGATAGTTGGAGCTGGTGTTGCAGGATTATATACAGCTTATAAACTAAATATTAAATATCCGCATGCTAGAATATGTATTATAGAATCAACAAATCGTATAGGTGGACGTTTACATTCTATTAAATATGATGGTCAAATAATGGATAGCGGAGGTGCGCGTTATAATACTGAACAACATCGTGTAGTATCACTTGTAAAAGAATTAGGTCTAGAATCTAAAATAATAAAATTATCGAATCATGAAACAAAATATATACCAATACCCATACCCATACCCATATCTATACCATCAGAAACATCAAAGTTACAAAATAATGATAAATTTAATTCTCTTGAAAAAATATTTCCATCTATTGATGATTTTATTAAATATTTAAAAAAATATATAATGGAAAAGAAAATATCTCGTAATGAGTTGATAAATACTACTATATTAGACTTTGTATCTATACATTTTTCTAAAACTTACCCAACATTAAAACAATATATTACAGATATATATCCATATTACTCTGAGTTGGGAATTCTAAACGCAGTTGAAGGAGTAGAGTTATTTAGTAATGAATTTGCATCAAAAACGCAATATATGATTCTAAATGGAGGAATGGAGCAAATAGTTGATGAATTATACAATAGATTAAAAAAATTAAAATTAAAATTAAAATCAAAATCAAAATTAAAATTAAAATCACAATCACAATCACAATCAAATATAAATAATGCAAATAATGCAAATAATGCAAATAATATTGATATATTTACAAATACATCTCTTATATCTATCCAGAATACTAATACTGAACATGATACTAAAACTGAACATGATACTAATACTGAACATGATACTGAAACACACCAACATTATATGATTACAGCAAATAATGAATCTGGAAACACAATCAAATATTATGCATTAAATATTATACTTGCAATACCAAAACCCAGTTTATTGAAAATAAAATATTTAACTAAGAATAAAAATATTCTTAAAAATTTAAAATCAGTTCAATGTGAACCCCTTTATCGTATTTATGCTAGATACCCATTAGATAAAAAAACAAATAAAGTATGGTTTGATAAATTACCTAAGATATCTACAAACTTACCAATTAAATATATTATACCAATTAATTATGATAAAGGTGTTATAATGATTTCATATACTGATTCTAAATTTGCAAACTATTGGTTGAAAAAGCTTGCAATTAGTAATTCGGCATTTGAAAAAGAATTAAATAAACAATTGAAACAATTATTTCCTGATATTACAATTCCAAAAGCAAAATGGTATAAACACTTTTATTGGAAAATTGGCGCTGGATATTGGAAACTAAAAGCTGATAGAGTAAAAATAATGCCTAATATAATGCAACCGTTTGGTAATAGTGAGAATATTTACATTTGTGGGGAAAATTATAGTAGTCATCAAGCATGGGTTGAGGGTAGTCTAGAAACAGCAGATATGGTTATTGATATTATTAGTAAGAATGATAAGAATGATAAGACTGATAAGAATGATAAGACTGTTAAAAATGATAAGACTCATATGAAAAATAAAACAATTTCTAAATATGGTCATGTATCTAGATATAAAAATAAAAATAAATCTAAACATATATCTAGATACATAAATAAATCTAAATCTAAAATAATGACTAAATCTAAAATAGTAAGTAAATCTAAAATAATGACTAAATCTAAAATAGTAAGTAAATCTAAAACTAAAAAACTGAATAGCAAACTGAATCCTAAACTTAAAGAATATACGTTAGAAGAAATTGCAAAACATAATACAAAAGATAATGCATGGATTGCAATAAATGGTAAAGTTGCAAATATTACCAAATGGATACCTAAGCATCCGGGAGGTGATGTGATTATGAAGGGTGTTGGTAAAGATGCAACACATTTATTTACAGCTATTGGACATGATGACTATGCAAAGAAAATGTTATCTAGATATCAAATAGGGATATTGAAAAAATGATGTATGAATCTTTTGAATCTTTTGAACCTTTTGAATACTTTGGAACTCAATAAATAGATAATATCATATTTTTTATATAAAAATTGATTTATAACACTAGATTATTATACAGTATTAATTATAATTAACAAAAATACTGATTTGTTTATTCATATTCACAAGACAATACTAGTAATATAATAAATGGGTATTGGAGGTCTTGAAAATTATTTATATAAAACTATTACAGGTATTGATAAAAACTTAGTATCTAGTACAAGAGTACCTACAAATACCAATACCAATACCAATATTTATATTCATATAAATTCACCTGAATACCACGGTATACGTCGTGTACACCTTAGCGAATACCGTGGTAAAACTATTGCCATTGATTTTTCATGGATTTTAACAAAATTTTGTCTTAGGAGAAAAAAAGATTTGCATGACAATAGTTATTTGCATGAATTAGAACATTTTATTCATATATGGTGTAATATAAATGGTTGTTTATTAGTGTTTGTTTTTGATGGAAAACCGAATAAGTTAAAAAAGAAAACATTGGACAAAAGGAGGACTATTAAACAAAATCTACTATCTAAAATTGATGATTTAATTATCAATACTGAAATTGAAAATGAAATTGAAAATGAAACCAAAACAAAAACTAAAATGGATAAAATAGAAGACTTGCAACGCAAGAGTGTTTCTATTACTCAATTGCAGATAGACAATTGCAAAGCATATATGAGGATGTTGGGTATTGAGTTTATTCATATAAATGATATAGAAGGTATGGAAGCTGAAACAATATTTCCATATTTGTTCAAAACAAAACGTATTGATGCGTGTTTTACTGCGGATACTGATGCTCATGCATATGGATGTAAAATCATATTAAAAGATTTTGATTATATAAATCATACGGTTCAAGAAGACAATCATGAGGTAATTCTTAATTATTTACAATTAACTCGTGATGAATTTGTAAATGTGTGTGTTTTATCTAAAAATGATTATACAAAAGGTTTAATATATTGTAAAATTGATGCTGTATTTGATTTAGTAAGAAGATTTTGTTATATTCCTAGTATAATTAAACATATACAAGATACACAACCTAATACACATCTAGATACACAACCTAATACACATCTAGATACACATCTAGATACACAACCTGATACACAACCTGATACACAACCTATAAAAACTATACAAATACCTCATGATTTTGAATATGATAAAATAAAGACTATATTTACAAGTGAATTACCTGAAAATGCTAGACTACAAATTGATAATTCACATAGAGACTTTTTATTAACTAAAATTAGTATATAGTTTTTTAAATTTTTTTACTTTTATTATTGTTTTTACTTTTTTTATCATATTTATAAATACTGTATTTATTTTCTAACTATCAATCAATACAATACATAACTTGTAATACATAACTTGTAAAATAATAATAAAAGTAAAAACAATAATAAAAGTAAAAAAATTTAAAAAGTACAAAACTTTAAAATGAATATAAATAGCATTATTATACCATTAGTATTATTATCATTATTAGGAATATTATTTTATTTTCTTGTATCAACATGTGAACCAAGAAAGGAAACTTGGGTTGATTATGAACAATTGCCATTTGGTAATGTTCAATCTGGTGCAGGTAATTACGATACACCGCCAGTATTTTATGAATACCCAGTTTTTAGAAAACCATTAAATTATCCAGTATGTCATTTAGTAGACTATCCTGTTCCTCATTGTAGGACTGATTCACTTTAAGACTAGTTCATTGTATATATGTATGTCTATTTTTATTTTATATGTTTTAATTTTTCAATTAAGAACACAAATATTTTCATCAGGCGAAATATCCCATTGTTGTTTAATATTATTTAAATTGCATTTTTCAACAGTAATCCCCTCATCACCAATTGTTAAACAATTATTATTAACAAGAGATGTAAATATATTAAAAGGATAAATATTTTGTGAACTTATTTTAGATGGGTCAGTATGCATAATTCTACTAGCATCATCAGCAGAATAAATTCTTTTTGTTGCAAATTTTTGACTATCAGTAGTATAAAGTGAATTTTGACATTCAAGAAGACAATAATCATCTTTACATAATCCATTAACTGTTAAACATTTATCATTAGCCAATACCCCATAATTAACAGAATCATTTGCAAATGTGCTAAGGTATTGAGAATTGTATCTAGACTTAATTGTGCTAATTAACTTATCTATTGGAAATTTATTAACAACTGGCGGCGGTTGTTTATTAGCCATATTTAATTTTTTAGAATCACTAACATTTGATAATGCATTTGCTAGTAAATTTTTGTTATTTTCATTATCTTTATATATTTGTTTGTTATAAATACCTATTTTGAATCTATTATAGTCATTTAACATATTAGATGCTTGATTGTTTATATTTGTAACAGTTAAATTATCTTTATATTCATGTAAAGGTTGTAGGGTAAATCTTTCTATGCTTGATTCACTACCATGTTTTCCATGACTATCATGACTACCATTACTACCATGACTACCATGACTACCATGATTTTCACGATTTATATCATTTACTCTATATTGATAACTTAAATAAATAATAAATAAAATGCAACTTATTAATACAAGTATTAAAATTAAATATAAATAATCAATAACCATTATTTATATATTTCTTTCTAATATTTATATGTTTTCACTACTACTATTATTATTTCATATTTTTATTTATATTAGTATTCATAAATATTTTTATTTATATTCATAAATCTAAAAACACAAATATAAAAAACACAATTATAAAAAATATATTAAGATGTAATATTAACATTAATTATTCCCTGAGCCATTGATTTATCAACTATATCAGTTAAAGTTCCAGTTTTAATTGTTTGTGAATTGAGTAATAAATTATCAGGATAATTTCCTAATTGAGACTTTATGAGTTCATATTGCCCATCAGCTGTTGACATTGTATCACTATATAATGTAGACCCAGAATTTGCTTGTTTTTGAGCTTGTTGATATTGTAAAAAATTAGCATATTGTTGACTTTGTTGTTCTGTTGATGTTTCAAGAGTAAATAGTTTATCAATACTATTTACATTATATGGTGTTACATACTCACTATTTAAATCTGTATAAACTGAACATACACCTAATTTGTAATAGTATAGATTACCTGATGTATCTCTAATATCTAAATTTGAATATTTATATTGGCATACTGGTATACCTGAATTCAGTACACATACATTATTTTGTGAATTTGCTAGTATTGAACTAGCTGATTCAGTAGCAGATGGATTAATTGATGTTAAACTTAATGTTGCACCAGAACTGAATGATTTTATATTAGGATTTATAACATATTCTTTGCTTACATAAAACTTATTATTACCTGTATTTTTTTTATTACTATCATATTGAGCAAGAACTACAATAAAACTCTCAGGTAATCTATTTGATGGACTATTATCAATTGAAAAATTCAATAGTAGTTCTCCACCTTGTATTATAATACGAACATCTTTTGGAGGAGGAGTTTTTAAAATTACATCAGATGGGTCTTCAAAGTTTTCATATAAATTATTTATATTAGTAGTTCTAGACATATTTACATAACATTTGTTATAACTTAGATACAATAAAACAAATAATATTAATATTGAAATACATAACCCGGTATTACCAAAAAGCGTTTTACCATTTGTAATAAACATATTTTACAATTCCTATTAAGATTAGATTATTAGTTATTAGTTGTTAGTTATTAGTTGTTAGTTGTTAGTTGTTACTAGTTATCTATATTTATAATACATATTTTATTTACTTGCTAAATTTTTAAGAAAAAAATAATCATTAGCCATATCAGTTATTCTCATTTTATCTAAATTATTTATTGTCCTATCATTTTTAGCATTTAAACCCAAATTCAAATTTGCAATTTCTCTTTCAATTTCAAGATTTAATTCGTATATAGTTTTATATTCATCCTCATTTTTAGTAATAGATTTAGATAATTCCTTATCAGTTATTATATTATTGATTTTGCTTGTAATACTCATATAAGCAGGATTGCTTTGAGATGACATATAATTATCTTGTAAATAATCATTTACAATAATATTCTTGGGTGGTGTAAACAAATTATAATATAGAGGTATATTGCTTGTTGAATCTAATTTAACAGTAAAATCCTCATGTATAGTATCGGGTTTCATAGTATCGGGTTTCATAGTATCTGTTGGATTTTCTTTATAAATTTCTAGAACTTCTAATGATTCTGGTTGTTTTACTACATGCGAGTTTTTTTGTGTATCATGTGTATCATGTGTATCATGTTTTGGTAACTGTTTTTTACTAGTAATTATATTGCTATCTACAATAGAATCAACAATATAAAATACAGAATTATCTTTACTTACCTTACTTACCTTACTTAACTTACTTTCTGTAAGTAAATCAACCTTTAAATATTTACCATCAATCATAATATATTTATCAGTAGTTTCGCCTTCGATTTGCATAGTTTTAAACATTATACCTCCTGTATTTGATGCATCATGTAAATTAAAACTAACTCTTTGCATATCCTCAGTTTTACCACTGTTTATATCTTTTAAAATTAGACTATTATGTTTATCACGATACAAATACTTATTTGTTGTAATATGTATAAATGATATTGTACCAATGCCGTCTTTACCTTGCACAATTCTAAAATTACATTTAGTCTTAAAATCATTATCATTTTTTGTTGTTTCATTTTTATTAATAATACATACTCTTGAATCACCATGATTATTACCAATATATTCATTAGGAAATGCATATGATTTTATAAAAACTAATCTGTTTAGTGTTAAATCACTATCACCTATACAATGATTTAGAATATTTGGAACATGTGATTTAACATATGAATTATATTTAATTGCATTTTGCATTTGTTTTATATCTCCTTTACGATTACTATGACATTTATTAACTGTATTACGAGGATAACAATTCGCTGGTTCAGTATCTAGAACTGCATCACGTGTAAAACCAATACAACCATCTATTTGGTTACATTTATCTGTGCATTGGTCCAATGTTTTATTTTTCCAAACTTCCTCTCCAATATCTTCACCAGAATAATTTGCATAAAGTAATTCTAGCGATGTATCATTATCATCAATATGAGTTTCTTTAAGTTTAATATAATTTATTTTTTCTCTTTCAATAGAATCTATAAATGATTCTTTATAATCTGTATTTGTATTAGTATTTGTATTAGTATTAGTATTCTTATTAGTATTAGTATATTTATTGTTTTTATCAATTAAAAAATAAAATACAATTATTATTATACTAATAATTAATAGTTTTAAAAGAATAGTTTTATAATCTAGTATCATGTTTATGTGTTTATGTGTTTATGTGTTTATGTGTATAAACAAATTATTCTTTACTAGTTACTAGTTACTATTTACTATTTACTATTTATTATTAAACAAGATTAAAAAACATATAAAATATACAATCACAAATAATACAAATACTACAATTACAAATACTACAATTACAAATACTACAATTATTCTTGTAGTGATAAAATAGGATATTTTTCTTTTAACATAACGCTATCTGGCTCATATGTCATTAAATTATTTATAATATTTTTCAATTGACCAATTTTATCATTATTTTGGTCAACACTTGCCAATAAATCATAATTTTCAAAGTTATTATTAGCAGTTGTAAGTCCTCTATTTGAGCAAAAGTTTCTAAGTCTTGCTTGATTTTCAATTATTTGTTTTTGATATGCAAAATTTGGGTCATTATCAACTGAATCATCATTATATGAACTTGATAATGATGAGATAAATTCGTATAAACTACCAGTCTTACTTTTTATAATATCTTGGTCAGACATTGCAAAATCTTGTGTTGCATTATCTGCTGTTAATTGCATATCAAGAGGTACAAAATCAGATAAATAGAATATTGAATTCTGTTTCATAATTTGAACCATAAATGAATTTGGATTAAATACCAACCCATACAGTTTACCATCATTATCATACATTAAATCTTGTAGTTTACTATTATTGAAACCTCTTGATGTATTTAATGGTGCTGTTTTCCAATTAAGTTCTCCAAATTGATAAAGATTAAATTTATCATCAATTGCTAACATATAAGCATTTATATCATAATATAGTCTTAAAACTGGTCTATCTAGTTTAGTTACTAGTTCCTGATTTGTACTAGATATGTCATTATTAGTTTTAGTAAATAGCTTACCTTTTACATCAATTGATATCATGAAATCTGTTAGATTATCAAACAATACATAAATTATTGATGAATTATTTGGCACTTTTTTCCATACAGCAGTTAAATTAATAAAACCTTTACTATCAGGAGATTTCATATATAAATTATTATCATAACCAACACCTAATAAAGTAACTAAATCAGTGGAAAGTGTTATCATTCTTAAAGGTATAATGTCCTGTGGTAAACTATTTGTAATAGGTCCTGCCCATATTGTTGATTTCATGCTATCTTTTTGATATAAGCGTCCATCATTAAATACAGCTAATATGGTACCATCAATTAGTTTAATCATATGAACTGGAAATTGATATATTACAACTGGGGAATTGTTAATTTGACATACTCCTGTATTACCTCCCAAATTTGGTAACATACTGCACATTAATCGCGTATTATCACCATATAGTTTTGTTAATGATTTTTCATAAATTGTATTCTGTGATGATAATTGTTCATCTTTTGTTAATTCTGTGTCTTGTGATTCTGTGTCTTGTGATTCTGTAATACTAGGTAAATTAGTAGGTAGTGTTTCTATGTCAGCAAAACCCTCTACTCGTAATTTTTGGTAATCAGTTACTATAACATATTTATAAACTAATACAACTATAACAATAAATAAACTAATTACACCAAAATTAAATAATGATTGCATTAGTTTATCTTTTGGTTGCTTAGTATTACTATTTAGACTCATATTGATTGTAGTTATATTTAGATAAGATATTTTTATTTTTTAGAATATGTATTTGATTTTTAATAAATATAAATATTTAATCTTTAATCTTTAATACTAATTTCTAATATTAGTTATCAATTATCTTTTCAATTATCTTTTCAATTATCTTTTCAATTATCTTTTCAATTATCTTTTCAATTATCTTTTCAATTATCTTTTCAATTATCTTTTCAATTATCTTTTCAATTATCTTTTCAAATAAGTTATAAAATAAAATATTGTATTAAAATAATACTAATAATAATTACATATATAATTACATATATAATTAAATACTAAATAATTCTACTAATATAAAAAATGGTAAATACTAAATCTAAATCTAAGAATAATTCTAAAAAATCCAAATCATATTCTAAGAAATCCAAGACATATTCTAAGAAATCAAAAATGTCCAAGAGAACTAAGTCTAGAATTATGAGAGGTGGAGATGATGGGCGAACTGCGTTTTCAGGTTCCTATTTTGGTAATGGTACAAGGGGTTATCACCCAGAAGGTTCTAGTAAATTGTCAACAGGTAATCAATTATCTGTTAGTAGAGGAAAGATTTGGGAAAATGGTAAATATACTGGACCTAATGTTTTTCCAACTATGGGAGGTGGTGATTGCGGTTGTAAACGTAAACCAAAGAATAAGCAACATAAACGCAAAACTGCAAAAAAACAATCTGGTGGTTTCTGGGCAGAATTACTTGGTTAAATCTAATATTTTAGATTATTAGTTTAATCATGTCATGTTTTTTTATTGTTATTTTTATTTTAAGTTTAATTTTAATTTTATTTATTTGTTTTATTTATTATGAATTATTGATAATAAAAACTTTATATATAGTAAATAGATTATTTATATAAAAATGTCTGCTACTGCTGCTACTACTACTACTGCTACTACTACTGCTACTAATGTTGCTGCTGCTGAAGCTTCTGCTAGAATTAAAAGATTACAAAATGAAACAAAAAAAGCAAAAGAAAATGCACAACGAGCAAAAGAAAATGCACAACGAGCAGAAGAAAGTGCACAACGAGCAAATAATGAAAGCCGTAGGAGTTTACGGGCATTATCAAATAGTAGAATGACAAGAAGAAATTTAAATGGATATAATAGAACAAGAACAAATTTAGAAAAAACTGACCCATTAGGATTTCCTCATATTACTAATATTAATGAACTTAGGTCTAAAATAAAGATAGAATTTAATCAAGATAAGGGTTTATCAAGTGAACATATTACTATTGAAAATATTAAAAAAGCAATTGAAAAAATTCAATCTACTTTTGAGACATCTAGAAAAAACAAAAAGATTGTAACACAAAAAGGTATATTTATTAATAAAAAAAAAAATTGTGGTGAAATTATGACAGAACCTAATAGAAGTACAGGAGAGCAATATAAAGAATGTAAAAACCAAATTAAAGTTAATTTAAAAACATTAGCAGATTCATTAATAAAATTAAGAGAATTTATTTTAGGAAAACAACAATTTTTAAGTAATAGCGCTAAATTAGTCACAGCAGTTAATAATTTATTAAAACCTAATATTTTTTCGAGTACTATTAATGTTACAGATACTACATTAGGTAATTTGGCACAATTAATTACTATATTACTATATTTAAGTTGTTTTAGATTTTGTAGTCCTAATAGTAGTAATAATACATTTTATAATAGGATGGATATTGAATATATCAAAACAAATTTTATAGATATATTTGTAAAAAAATATACTAATATGGAACTTAGTGCACGTCATTTTATTGTTTCTATTTTATTTAAAAATACAATACTAGATGCAAAAAATTATATAGAAAGCTTTTTACTACATAATGATAGACAAAAAGTTATTGAAAATTTAATTAATACAATTAAAGAAATACCAACATGTGTGTTTAATGAACATTATAGTGACATTAATGAGACACGCAGATACTATAATAGGTAAAATATATTTTTATAAAATTAAGTTATTATGATTTATAAAATATGTTTTAACTAATAAATATCTAAATAATGGGCTTATCCTCAAATAAATGAGTTAATTTTATTTTTTTGAATGTATTATATTGTTAATTATATTGTATATTTTTATT
>Ga0214919_10007852_pt1 | contig 14266 bp, 10 predicted proteins | sample LL1503_MetaG_FD_177994 | JGI IMG/M metagenome (GOLD analysis project Ga0214919, IMG submission 177994) | Freshwater microbial communities from Lake Lanier, Atlanta, Georgia, United States - LL-1503 | ecosystem: Environmental > Aquatic > Freshwater > Lake | place: USA: Georgia | collected...
GAATGTCGCGGGTTCGAATCCCGTCATCCGCTCCAAACTTGAAATCTAGATCTGGTGGGATGGCCGAGAGGCGAGGCTCAGGACTGCAAATCCTGCTACACGGGTTCAAATCCCGTTCCCACCTCACTATTTACTAAAACTTCTGCAAGTTAGGGTTACCTTCGTGTCACAAATCCCCAACGATCCGCTAGAGCGTAAATACCGTGGCGAAAGTCCGGTTCGCACCCTCTTTGCACTTTTCGCTCCCGAAAAAAGAAATATTGGAATCTCCTCAATCTTTTACATTATGAAGCAATCCCCTGCCTGGTTATTTCCATTAATTACCGCAAACATGATCGACATCCTCGTTTATAAAAAACCGCTCTGGCAATTATTTGCAAATGCAATATTCATTGGCTTTCTAACTTTCCAAAATTGGCCTAACCATGTGCTCTTTGTTAAATATCTGAGCAGAGCTAGTCGCACAATCGAGATTAAGTTGCGCTCAGCGCTCGCCGCTCGCTTGCAACAACTTTCAATCTCCTACCATCTACGTACCAGTGCTGGAATGTTGCAAACAAAAGTCTTACGCGATGTCGAAAATATTCAACAGATGATTGCAAACCTTGGTGAGAGTGGCTGGGGCGCGATCAATATGTTGGTTATGTCCATCGTTATAACCTCATTCAAAGCGCCACAATTTTTACCGTTCTTCTTTATAGTCATTCCGCTGGTTAGCGTTTTGATTATCAAGATGCGAAATTCCTTGAATGTTAAAAACCGAGAGTTCCGCGAAGAGATTGAAGTTATGTCATCACGGGTCAATGAGATGACAACCCTTTTGCCAATTACTCGCGCTCATGGATTAGAAGATGATGCCTTACGCCGCGTTGGTGAAACTTTTAGCAAAGTCAGATTTGCAGGAACTCGCTTGGATTTAGTGAATGCCAATTTTGGTTCTTTATCTTGGGTGATTTTCCAAATGGCAAACTTTTCTTGTTTAACTTTCGCTTGCTGGGCTTCCTATACCGGAACCTTAGATATCACCGCTGGAGATGTTGTAATGCTTAGCGCTTACTTCACCTCAATTGTTAACGCGATCATTGCTCTAACTAGCTTAGGTGCAATTATCAGCAAAGGTTTGCAATCCGTTCGTTCTCTCGGTGAAATTCTTGAATCTCCAGATCTTGAAGCCAATGAAGGCAAAATATTTGTCTCTGAAGTTTCTGGTGAAATTATTTTTCACAATGTTTCTTATAAATACCTTGGCAGTGACAAAGAGGCTGTCTCAAATCTAGATCTCACAGTCCCGGCCGGAGAAACTATCGCTCTTGTTGGATCATCCGGTTCCGGCAAAAGCACTTTAATTAATCTGGTGATTGGCTTTGTGCGACCAACCAGTGGATATATAAGTTGTGACAATGCGCGTCTTGAGAGCCTAGATATGCGAACCTTAAGAAAATTTATCTCAGTCGTACCTCAAGAAACAGTTTTGTTTAATGCATCTATCAAAGAAAATATCTCCTACGGTTTGCCAGATGTGACGGATGAACAAATTGCTCACGCACTTGCAATGGCCAATGCTCAACAATTCATTGACGAGATGCCTGAAGGTCTTAACACTGAAATTGGCGAACGTGGAGCTTCTCTTTCTGGAGGACAACGTCAACGACTTGCAATCGCCCGTGCAATTATTCGAGATCCTAAAATTCTGATCCTTGATGAGGCAACCTCTGCCTTGGATACTGAATCAGAATTATTAATTCAAGATGCAATTTCAAAACTACGGAAAGACCGCACTACTTTTATTGTTGCCCACCGTTTATCTACCGTCCGTGACGCTGATCGAATCGCAGTGATGGAGAATGGCCGAATTGTTGAGATCGGTACCCACAACCAATTGCTCGAACAAAGTGGCCGATACAAAGAGTTGGTTAATACCCAAAATGTCCTCAGTTGAGCCGGAAATGACCAACCGCTAGGATTGCCCCACTTCGGATGATTAGCTCAGTGGTAGAGCGCTTCCTTGACATGGAAGAGGTCACTGGTTCAAAACCAGTATCGTCCACTAGCAGGTGCCTTTACATAAGAACTGACTATATAACGGTCACTAATGTGAATAATTACTTTTTCTTATAACCCTTTGGGCAAACTGGTTTAACTCCAGTTACTTTCTTTACTAATTTTCCCTTTGAACAAGCAATAGTTGTTTTCTTAAGTGCTTCGGCCATCGCTTCTGCTTCTTGCTTGGCTTTAGCTTCAGCGACTGCCTTTGCTTCTACTTCTTGCTTGGCTTTGAGATCTGCGGCCAGGCGTGCTTCTTCAGCCTTTACCAACTGCGTCTTCTTATGTTCTTCAACGAATGTTTCGGCACTCTTGATTAGATCTAGGAATTTATAAGGAGGAGTAAAATTAGCCATGAATCCCCCTGGAGTGAAACTAAAGGTTCCATCCGCTTTGCAATTTGAAGATTCTCCACCGTTTCCAGCAGTTCCTACGTAATACCGTACAGAATTTTCCTCAACAAAGTGGCCTGATCCTGAATCTCCACTACATATGCTTCCTGTTTTTTGATTGTGATTTACACCCCAATCGGTAGGCGTCCAAGGTCTGAGATTATATTGACGGTAATGCTCTGCCATCATTTCTGGCGTATAAAGATATCCAGTCATTTTGTGAGGTGCCCGTATGATGTCTTGTGGATCTTTCCGCTGACTCCCACTTTGTAGTCCATAACCAATCATTACTACCTCAGATTTATCTTTGACAAATTTCCTCATTTGATCTTCGGTTGCAATCTTTACCTTTACCTTTAATGGCATATCTTCGTCGATCACAACAATTGCAAAGTCGTCAATTGCTTGAATATTTTGACTGTTATCTGAAATAATAAAAGTGTTAGGAATAAAGGCTTTAATAATCTTGTAACGTTTTGCGTTGGACTTGTCGGCAAGTCCAGGTGCAAATACAAAACCACCATAAACATCGCCGTTTCGTTCAATTGGTAATTGTCTTAACACATGCGCAGCGGTGAGAATGATCCTTTCAGAATAGAGAAATCCAGAGGTATTTCCTTGAATTTGAACAGCGTTCGGATCACCTGTTGCGTCCTGGCCAAATTCGACGGCAGAAGATGAAGTAATTGGAAATAGCAATGTGAATGAAAGAGCGAGAACTATGTACTTCTTCATGGTGTCCTTAAGTAGATTCCTATTGTTCTGCACCATGGACTCAAAGGGAAGTACTTTGTCATTCTCCCATTTGCAATCTCCTGGATTTAGCACCACAAAAGCCATATAACCCCCTGTGAGAGGCTCATTTTCGTGGTTACAACTCCTGATGACCCCATTTATAGATATTGACCAAGAGCCTGCATATTGTTGTTATCGGTTATTAGCCCATATTGGAATATGATTGGTGCAAGTTAAAACTACATAATTAAAGTAGTGACATGGAAGAGGTCACTGGTTCAAAACCAGTATCGTCCACCAATAATAAAAATTGTTAGGAGATACGTGCAAATCGATTCCAATGAATTCGTTGGCCAAGTCGCATTAGTGACAGGTGCTGGAAGTGGAATTGGAGCTGCTACAGCGAAATTGTTTGCAAAACGAGGCGCTAAAGTGGCCGTTACTGATATCAACTTAGCTTCCGCTCAAAAAACTGTCGAGGAAATCAATAGTACTGGCGGCAAAGCGATTGCAATTTTGCACGATGTGTCAAATATGACGCATTGGGAGAATGTGAGAGATGAGATCCATTCCAAACTTGGTGAGCTGAACGTTGTTCATAACAATGCTTTCATGAAAATCGAAAAATCCACTAGTGAAACAAGTATTGCTGAATGGGAAAAGCAAATTTCAGTAAATTTGGTTTCAATGCAAATGTCTGTATTAACATTTTTGTCGGATTTAAAGAAAAATCATGGTGCGATTGTTAATACCTCTTCAATCCACGCAAATTTTGGGTTCGTTCATCATGGCGCATACGCTGCTTCAAAAGGTGGGATGGTTGCATTTGGTCGCCAATTAGCAGTTGATTACGGACCTGAGATTCGAGTCAACACGGTATTGCCTGGACCAATTTTGACTCCGATTTGGGATGACACGACCGATGAGTATCGCAATCTAGTAACTTCTAACACTCCACTTAGGCGGATGGGAAAGCCAGAAGAAGTAGCAGAAGCTGTTTGCTTTCTAGCCTCTTCGCGCGCTTCATACATCTCCGGCACGACCCTAACCGTGGACGGCGGATACACCGCGGAAAAAGCTTAAACTTCTTCAAGTTTTAGTTTTAATTCAAATTGTTTAACTTGACCAGGAAGTAAAATCTCAATATTTCCACTTTCGTAGGCATTTTTTTCGGAGACCTTATGTCCTATTGCCGGCTGCGGAGAGATAACAGGGTCGAAGCAATATTCACCATTATCGATAAAGATTCCAAAATATGGGATCTCTTGATTGTCCCAAGAGATAGATAACTTCTCTTTATTTGATTTATGCAATTCAACCCTATTGATAAATACCCCTGGAGAAATCCAATGTTCGGCAGAAGTACCTTTGAGAAGATTTGTGGCTAAAAGTTCTTTATTGATTACATCTTTAGGTAAGAGTACGACTTCCACAATCTCGGTTGCGTCAAATAATGGGTGTGCCGACCAGAAAATCGGTGTTGAAGAGTTTCCGATATTTTCAATTGCATAGGAAAGCAAAACCTCGTTTCCAGCAATATCAATTTTACGTACCAATCGCAAAGGACGAGATGTTAAATCAACTGAAAGAGTCACTGAAGAATTGGATTTTTGTATTACCTCCCATGACCTGCTCCAAGCTTCACCATGATCGGGCAATTCCTTGCCATCAAAACCAATACATTCATCGGTTGTTGGGCACATTTCGTCCCAGCCCCCCATCTCAGGCCTGATGTAAACCTCACCAAAAGCGCGTGCTACCAATGGAGCATGCGCCGGCGCCAGCCATTCTTGACCCCGGATGCGAGACAGATTTGTAATTCTGCCACCAAATTCAGGCTCGACCATTATTTTGATTTGCTCAGAACAGATCATCATTACTTGATTGCACCCGCCATCAAACCTTTGCGGAAAGAACGTTGAGCAAATAAATAAACAAGGAACATCGGCAATACGACTAGCAATGACGCGGCCATAACTAATGGTGTGTCTCGGAAAAAGCGGCCTTGAAAAATACTTATACCAGCAGACAAAGTACGTCTGTCATCCCCTTGTAAGAAAATTAAAACAATTAAAAGTGAATTCCACACATAAAGCAAATTAATCACAAACTGTGTCCCAATTACCGGTTTTGCACTAGGTAAAATAACTTGAAGTAATGTTCTAAATTTGCTTGCGCCATCCACTGAGGCAGCCTCGATTATTTCACGCGGAAAGGTGTCAAAAAAGCCTAATAAGAGATAGCAACTAAAGGGGAGAAGCAAACCAGAAAAGACAATAATTGCTCCCGAAAAAGTATTGATCAATCCCAAGTTGCTGAATAAAACAAAGAGTGGAATTATCATAATAATCGGCGGAATGGTTATCAAAGGGATAAAACTTCTTCTAAAAAATTTACTAAATCTTTTTGAACCTGTAGAGACATAGTAAGTTGCTAAAACTGCACTAATTGTTATGAGGCATACCGCGCCAAAACTAACTACTACGCTATTTCTAAACCATGTTGCGATTTCTCCCCTGCCGAACGCTTCCTTAAAGGATGCGATCGTTGGGTGTATCGGTATAGACCAAGGAGAATCCCCGTAATCACTCTTAGATTTAAAAGCATTTACAATAATAAAATATAGTGGGAGTACAAACAAAAACGAGAAACTCCACATTAAACCTTGCCGTAAAAATAAATTAATTAAATTCACAAATTTTGTGATGAATAGATTGTTCTGCTTAAAAGTTTTCTTAATATTACTTTTTGCAATTAATGAATTATCTGCAATGTAAAGGTGTCTTTGTGCTTTAGATTTACGCTCACTTAGAATTCTTCTAATAACTCTAGTACCAAGAAAACTTAATCCTAGTAATGCAAGAATACTGCTTGATGCTGCAGTCGCAATTCCAATTGATCTAAAAGCAACAGCTTGTTGGAATATGTAAAGATCAACCACCATCGTGGTACCTGCAGGACCACCCCGAGTCAAAACATATACCCATTCAAAAGTGTAAAAAAAGACCGTAATAATTTCCAAAACAACAATTGTTATTAAAACTCCAGAAATTTGTGGCAAAATTGCGTGCTGCAATTTCCTCCACCAACCAGCGCCGTCGAGTTCGCTCGCTTCAACTATTTCATTATCTATATTTCCCAATCGAGAGAAAATTAAAATGGCACAAAAGCCAATTTCACGCCAGATTAAAGCAAACGCAATGATAAAAAAGGCTGTGTTTCCCTGACCGAGCCAATCCAATACCAGAAAATCTAATCCCACCTTTTCGAAAAAACTATTCAAGCCACCGCGATAAGCAACGATTGCCGCAATGGCTATTGCAGAAACCGGGATTGGCAATACAAAAGGAATTAATATCGAAAATCTATGAAATTTCCATCCCTTTGGTCTTTCATTGATAATAACTGCGAGGATTAAAGCTAGGAAAATAATAATCGGAACGAGTAGCAGTAATTTTAAGTTATTTTTCAAAGAGTCGTGAAAGACGGAATCAGAAAGCAATGCTTTGTAATTATCTAATCCTACGAACTTCCCAGCCCGCTTAAAGGCTAGTAAAATTACATTAATCAGGGGGTAAGCAAAGACTAAGCACATCAAGCCGATAGCCCATACTGTGTATGAAGCACCCTGAACCAGGTTGCGAATATTCAGATAAATATGATTTCGCTTTTCGGTTAGTAACACTTCAAGATCCTCCCATAAAAATGCCCCCGAATTTAATTCTTTCGAACTAAACCGGGGGCATTTTGAATTACTTTACTTTACGCCAGCCCATTTCTTGAAGTTTGCAACTTCCTCAGGCTTTTGTTCAACCCAACCTTTAGAGGCTTTCACCCATAATGCTGTGTTGTCCTTACCTACGCCTTTTCTGGTGCTTATTAATTGCCCTCCAGCTAGATCTGCTTGTTCAAAAACCGGACCTGGCTCAAAGTTGCTCAACCACACGCTTGGTTTTGCATTAAGCGCAAATAGTTGTTGCTTAACTGGATCAGTAACAGTTGACTGATCAAATCGCGAATCGGCAGGCATAACTCCTGTTAATTCAACCCACTTATTTAGTGATTCAGTTGTGTGCCAGAACTTAATGAAATCAGCAGCCACTTCTTTATTCGGACTCCAAGAAGTAATGAAGTGCGAAATTGATTGCGTGGCGGTGTAGTACTCGGCCATTTTTCCATCACCGAATGCAGGGAGAACCATAGTTCCAAAGTTTTCCGCACCAATTGCTTCTGAGGCTCCAATAGCGGCACCATCGATTGCTAGAACCATTGCGGCTCCACCTTTATTAAAGACGTCATATTTTTCTTGCAACTCTAAAGAGTTTACGTCTTTATTAAAGCACTTACTTTCAAACATCTCATTAAATCGATCAGACCATTGCCCAATTCGCTTAAAGTCACCACTCAATGCAGCTTTCTGCAAATCAGCAGGTGAATCCATATATTGCTTACCTAAATGTGCAAACCACCACGAACCTTCAAATCCGGCGCGGTTTCCACCAACAATTGGAGTGATGCCTGCTTTATTTAGTGAGGTGCAGAACCCAAGGAATTCTTTCCATGTAGCTGGCGGTTTAGTTGCATCTATTCCTGCCTTTGCGAACAAAGATTTATTAAAGGCAATTGGCAATCCGACTATGTAAATTGGCGCTGCCCAAGTTTTACCTTCGTAGGCATTTTCAGCAACGTTTAACCAATTTCCCATTTCATCAGCGCCAACTAAATCATCGAGTGGCTCAATATTGTTTGCCCATACTTGAGTAAGCACTGGTGCACTCGCCCATGCTGGTGCAATATCTGGGCCTTTCTTTGCCGCAGCAGCTGCTTCAAAGGCAGTTGTGATATCAGTGTCGGTTCTTTCTTCAAAATTAATTTTTACTCCAGGGTGAGAGTCTTCATATGCCTTAGCTACCCATTCAACCCAAGTATTCATCTTGGGGACGTCACCGGTACCCCACCACCACCAGGTCAAGTCAACAGCTTTAGCAGCTGTTGTGTCTTCCGTTGCGGATGAATCTGAAGTATTGGAAGAGGAGGAACATGATGCCAGCACTAAACTAAATAGTGCAGCTACAGCCGCCACAACATATTTTTGTTTTCCTAGTTTCATTTCACGCCTTTCGGTCTGCTTATAAAGTGCACATTTTCCTGAAGGTTAGTACTAAATCTGGCCGTATGGAAGGAATTGCCCATTAATTTTGAAATCTGATACCGCTTCATCCAGTGCTTTTTGGTTGATTTTTACTCCTAAACCACTTTCGGTTGGCAATCCCCAATTAGGACCAGACGCTATAGGGATCGCTTTATCTAAAATATCATTGCCCATATGTGCAGCTGTTTGTTGATTTCCTTCTACTAAATTAGGGATCGTTAAACTCACGTGATGAAATGCAGAGGCAGCTATAGCTAACTCACCATGGGTATGACGACAAACTAAACTTCCCATCATCTCTGCCACATACGCAACTTGCTGAAACTTTCGTAAACTTCCCACCCAATAGGGAGAAAATGTATATACATCTGCAACACGGTTTGTGATCAATCTATTTGCATCTTCCTCGGACCACAATCCCTCATTAGCCGCTAGCGGCACATTCGTGTTATTTCGTAAATCTTGCATTAAAGACATTGGATGCTCACGAACAGGTTGTTCGGCAAAATCTATCGAAAACTTTTCAAAAGCTGTTAGGTAACGAGGCGCATCTTGCGCACTCCAAGCTCCGTTTGAATCTATTCGAATCCTATTTTTTGAACCAATAATGTTTCTAACTCTCTCAATCATTTGCAATTCAGATTCAAAATCTATTCCAGTTTTCAGATAATAAGTTTCATAGCCTAGAGACATGCCTTCATTACATTGACTCTCAATATCATCAAGATCTCCGTGAGTTAAGTAATAAAAGTAATTCACGTTATCCCGCACTGCGCCACCAAGTAACTCATAAACTGGCTTATCTACGCTTTTCCCACAAATATCCCACAGCGCCATATCAAAACCGGCCCAGGCATAATTACCGGTTGAAGATCTAAGCGCCCACAATCCACGCTTGAATAGATCTGCACGAATATCTTCATGATCCCAAGGTGAACGATCTTTCACAAAGGGCCACATGGCTTGCATCGCGGCATCAATTGAATGAGCGTCGGCACCGACACAAGATTCGCCCCAGCCTACAACTCCATCATCGGTAGTTAACTTGACCAAAACGGATGTAACCCCACCGCGGAAAACAATAGAAGAAACTTCAGTACGTTTATAAGGAATGTTAACTAAAAATGTTTCAAAACCGACAACTTTAATTATTTTTACTCCTTCCAATATAACTACCTGGAAGTATAATATGGGAGATTGAGGGGGAGGCAAGATGTCCGTCTACGAAGCCGTCCCTGTAATAGGCTCAAACTCTAATTTAGGTGAAGGTACATTGTGGGATGAGCGAATTCAAAAATTCCTTTGGGTCGATGTTTATAAAAATTTGATCAAGAGTTATGACCCAATTAGTAATCTAATCTCCCACCACCAAATGCCGTGGAATGTCAGTTATATAGGTAAACGCGCCGGATCAGGATTTGTCGTGGCAAGTGTCAAACATATTTATTTACTTAATGAAAATTTTGAAGTTGAAGAAGAAACAGATCTCAATTTAGATGCAAAGATCGAAAATACAAATGACGGAAATATTGATCATTTCGGAAGATTATGGATTGGAACAGCTGACGTCATTGAAGGTAATGCAAAAGCTAATCTTTTCCACTTAGATAATAATTTGCTTGCTTTTGTTGCTAAACGAAATGTTGCGATATCTAATGGAATTGATTGGTCGCCTGATTCAAAAATCATGTACTACATAGATTCACCAATTAAATCTATTGAGAAATATGAGTTTGACGCTAGTACTAATACATTGGGAGCCGCTTTGAAACCAATCTCCCTGACTGATTCTCCCGGGGTGCCTGATGGAATGTGCACCGACAACGAAGGTAACCTTTGGGTAGCTATTTGGGGTGCTGGTCAAGTGAGAAATTATTCGCCGGCTGGACAACTCCTCAACACGATTCAATGTCCAACAGCATTAATTACTTGTTGTTCTTTTGGTGGGCCCAATTTGCAAACTCTCTTTATAACTTCAGCTAAAACTACATTTGACCCGCAATACAATTTTGGTTCAGAAATGGGTGGGGATTGTTTTCGGGTAGATTTGCCGGTATCAGGCAAACTAGATAATGAGCTGAAGAGATGATAATTAGCAGCGCTAAAATATCTCGTATTAAATTAGCAAGGGTGGCTCTTGTTTTACTGTTCACTTCTGTTTGCTCACCTGCGATGGCTGCTGCAAATCTAGAATCTAATGCAAATCCAGTACCTGGGAAATCTGCAACTTGGTTGGAAACCTTAAATTACTATCGGATCGCTTCAGGGGTCTCGCCAGTTAAAGAGGTCAAAGCATTTTCTGAGGCAGCAAAAAAACACGCAATATATGTTGGGAAGACTCCTGAAAAATACTTTACGGGTGTGTATGAGAATAAACATAAAGAAAATCCGGATAGTCCGTACGCAACTGAAGAAGGAATCACCGATGGTGCAGGACAGATTGCTTGGTCCAGCTCTGATAGCGCTGCAAATTCGGTTCATCAGTTAATGGGAGCACCGATTCATGCAATCGGATTTTTACGTGAGAATCTTGAAACAACTGGATATGGCTTTTCACCTGAGGATGGAAAAGATTCCTTTGTACACACTTTCAGTACCTTAAGTGGGTTATCTAAAGAGAAACGAAGTAAAGTCATTCTTTTTCCAGGAGATGGATCAACTGTAAAATTAAATTCATTTGACGGAAATGAAGTTCCAGAGCCCCGTGAATCCTGCGCTGGTGATTGGAAATCTTTTCATGGATTAGCGATCATCGCTTCTTTATTGAAAGAACCTCACAAAAATCTGAAGGCCTCTTTAACTACACCAGATGGGGTTACTTTTGATGACAGTGAAAATCTTTGTGTCGTAACAGAGAATAACTTCAAAACCACAGATGAAGCTTATGGTGGAGCTCTTGGACCAATCTTAAGTAATGATCACATGGTAGTTATGTTTGCACGGAACCCTTTAGGCTACGGCTTTCATACTGCCAAGATCACGCAACCAGGTCAAAAAGATATAACTTGGAGTTTTAACATCTTGACCGCCCCACTTGCGACTCATTCCTTCGTATCAAAAAATGGTAAAGATTTAGAGTGGAAAGATATTCGCGGCCTTTCCGAAGACCCGGTTTTGGGATATACGATAAAAGTGAAAGATCAAGTCGCTAAAACAGTAGATGAGTTCACTACAACTGATGATAACAAGTCTTTCACATCATTTAATCTAGGTAATGATTTGAAGAACAAACTATTTTGTGTCTCGGTTGAAACGCGTTTATTTTCAATTGCTGAGCCCAGTTGTTTTTATGGCCCCGGAATCGAAACACCACAAATATTAAAAGCCTCGTACCCATGGGTTGGAGATTTTGCGTATTTGAAAGATAAAATCACTCTTTACTCAAATTACAAGGTTGACCATACCTTCACGCTCTCGACCCCCTCTGCTTGCAGCGCGAAACTCAATAAACTTGGTCAAGTTGAAGTAATTGGGAAAACCACTAAAAATTGCATAGTTACAATTTCCAATGAAGGGTTATTTGGAGTAGCCGCTGCTACCAAAACGTTTACCCTTAAATTCGTGGATAAAACGAAATCAAATACCGTAATACGCTGCTTCAAGGCAGGTGTAGAAAAAAGATATGTGGGCTACAAGCCTCAATGCCCTTCGGGTTACAAGAGCAAATAACTCTATTTGACCTTAAATCCAGTCGGACACTTTGGATTTACACCCGATATCTTGCGAATCACTTTTCCTTTCACGCAGTTGATTACCTTTATCTTTTTCGGCGCTGTAACCGGAGCAGCAACCTTGTCCTCATTCTTACTTGTATTCTGGGTATCGGTAGAAGTGACCGCTGCTTTTACTGAATTCTCCTGAGATAGTTTTATTCGAATAGTTGGGGCCGAAAAAGTAAAATTCTTTGCACTTAACTGCAGCCATCCATTTTTGACTGTGAGCATTTCAGTAGCAATCTCTTGAACTCCCCCATCAGAACTCACTACCGAAACAGATGCTTTGATCGGAGCATCAGTGAACCCATAAATACATTTCGCAGATTCTTGGTTCATCGCTAAGTCATAAGTTCCTTTGAATACTGATCCATCAACATCATGGTGTGCACCAGCAACTTTGTAACTTAGAACTCCATCTTTAAATGCCGGTGGGCTCCAGCTATATGCCATGGCGTTTGTAGTCATAACTCCATGCAACTTGCTTGTGTCCTTGACCGTACATTCAAAAACTTTATTTCCTTGACTTTGATCCATTCCCCAAAAAGATGAAGGATCCATGCCTTGAAAACGCCAAGTCGGAGTTACTTCAGATGTTTTCAACCATGGTTCAACTGCCTGTAAAAACCCACCCGCATTTTTGAGTTTGGGATTTGGTTCGTGAACGCCACCGCCCATCTCTGGTGGAATACCAAATCTGGGGAATTCAAATAAGTCAGGATGGTTTGATGGTTCGCTCCACATGATCTGCCCTGAGGCTTTTTGGGCTCGGTTATCCCAATTCATTTCCTTCAACCCCAAAGAATTATCAAACTCTTTTACTGGGACCCAGGAGACTCCAGATGGGACATTAATAGATTGGCCACTGACACTAACCAGTGATGTGGTTTTACTTAGTGACTTAGAGGACGCAATGACATTTTTCATTCGCCCGAATATCCAACCACTAACTTGACTATCCATTTGTAAAACTAATTCAATTGGCTGATCTCCAAAAAATGTCTCTGGCATTCCGCATCTACCTAAGTCATGCCAAATGCAATCACGATAATTATCTTCCGGACCTTTGCCAGGGTTGTCTAATACTTCGAATTCATAACCTTGTGGGTTGCTCGCACTCTTTGTGGCGTCGTGTTTAGCAGGATAGTAATTTCCAGTTATTACCTTTGTTGGCAATATCTGCGCACTAAAGCCAATTACATCGCTCTCATATCCATCTGGAGAATTCCCTATAGTCGCGGTCCCACTTTTGCCACTTTGCTTGGTATTAAAATTAATTTGCAAGTCAACCGCTACTGAAAAGTCTAATTGGGTACCTTTGATGGTCTGACCGCGCCAAACGCTTATTCCCCCACCAGCCGGCAAGTTATATTTACTATTTTTGGGGAATTTAAAGGTGTTGATTTCGTATTGAAGTTTTGCATCTTGAAAATTTCCTGCCGAATCACCGGTGCGTACAGCTTTGATGCAAACATCGGTTAACGCTGCATCTGGTGCACATGGTGGAAGTACTGCCATCACTCTTAAGTTTGAAGCAGTAGCACATTTGGGATCTGAGACCGTATCGCAAGCTAAATTGGTTGTGTGAGTGCCTTTAGTGGCTCCAGTAATTCCAGAAATTTGTGTTAAAACTCTGTCGTCGCGAATTGCGAAACCTACTGCTGGTTCAGCCGGTTTCAGTTTTTCAGCTGGCCCCATATCGTCAAAGAAGTAAATTGCGTTAACACTTTGTGGAAGCGATACGACACAAATGGTCGCGAATATCGCAATGGCCTTTACTACTTTAGATCTCAATTAATACTCCCCACTCGACGACAAGGTTACCCCAGGGCCTTTTGGAATATCTCTATGACTCTGTTTAGATTCCCAGGTTTCTCTAACCTATCAATCGATTTGTAGCCGCGATTGGCGTAAAAGCTGTCCTGATTTTCACTCCACAGATAAATACTTTCGATTCCAAATGAAACTACTTTTTCTTCCATTAAATTAAGAATCTCACTCCCAACACCTTTGCCGCGTAATTTTGGATCGACAATAAATGCCGCGATCCAAGGCTTAAGATGACGAAGTTCTTCGAAGTCGTCAAAATCGCATAAAGCTATTACTCCAACAACTTGATCCTCTCTGATGGCTAGGAAAATCAAATCTTGATCTGATCCCTCGGGATCCCAGAAATTATAATTTCCTTGCGATGCTTTTCTGTAGAAATTGCGCCAATCATCGGCCGAAAA
>Ga0214919_10007853_pt1 | contig 14265 bp, 1 predicted proteins | sample LL1503_MetaG_FD_177994 | JGI IMG/M metagenome (GOLD analysis project Ga0214919, IMG submission 177994) | Freshwater microbial communities from Lake Lanier, Atlanta, Georgia, United States - LL-1503 | ecosystem: Environmental > Aquatic > Freshwater > Lake | place: USA: Georgia | collected 2015-03-15
AAAAAGGGTAGTTACCGAAGTGGCCAAACGGGGCGGACTGTAAATCCGCTGGCTTATGCCTTCAATGGTTCGAATCCATTACTGCCCACCACCCTCTTTACCAATCGGTTAAGAGGCTCTCGATTGACAGAATCGACTCAAAAACAAAATTCTCAGGATTGGCATAAGTTGCTGTAGATTGCCCCTACTAACCGGCCGACTTGTCACTTGTTTGTCACTCGCTTTAATTGATTCAACAAGCACATAACACCGCAAAGCTAGGAAAAATCAGCGTTGTAGGACAACCATATCGTAGGGTCGAATTCGCACGAAACACAAAAACTAAAATTTTGACGGGTGACAAAAATATTGTCACCTAACTTTTATTTCATCTACCTGCACAAATAATAATATAGCCACATGAGGCAAGACAATGGAGGGCAATGGCCCAGGCAGGCGAAAGAGAGCAATACACCTTGATTGGCTTCAGGGCTTGGCTGAAAGCGCCTCCGCCGCCCGCATGCCCTCGAGGGCTTGGGGATTGGAGGGGTTACTGGAGAGAACGCGTTGAAACAATTTTTTTGCCTCCCCGGCGTCTCCCGCATCGAGTTGGTAAATCCCTCGGTGGATGAGGGCGTCCTCGGGGGATTGGTCTGGAGTCACAGCGAAAATACGAACCTGCGCGCCATCGAGTCCGAAGACAGCGGGTATCGGATAATACAGAGGTCGAATCCACCGGGGAGGCTCCGCGCCGTCAAGGAGGGACTTCACAAAAGGCTCCGGCGGCATTTCGGAAATCTCGCCGGCTTTTTTAAGGACTTTCACATAGTCCATACCAAAGTCGTCCCACGAGGCCACGACGATGTGAGTGATGCCTGCCTGTTGAATGAGGCGTAGAGCGGTGTCGGCGTCCGGTGCGGCGAAGATGCGGGCGGCTTTTTTAAGGCCTTCGACATTTTCCCAGTAAAGGGTGCCCAGAGTCCGTATATGGCCGTAATAGGAGAATTCCGTGGAAGTCGTGGGACCGGCGAGGACGAAGGGAATCTGACCTGGGCTGGATTGGAGGAGCCGGTGAGCCACATCGCGGAGGAGAAGGGTGGGAGCGCAATTTTTGGGGAGTTCCGATGGCGTTTGAGAAACGCTCCAAGCTAGCCGGAAAACCCCTTGGGGATTCCAGACTGCAGCCACAAAGGCGAAGGCCGCGAGCCCCACAGTCAGGAATCGGGGGGGAGGAGTCGCCGTCCGCATTTGCTGGAACGCCATCAAGAGAATCAGCACTTCGATCAACCAGAGGCCGCTGGCCATCCCCTGCCAACGGATTTGAGAAAAGGCCAAGGCCTGCATAACCAGCAATGGGAGCGAGGCGAAAGCCGCCAGCGAGCGCCACACGGGTGAGGCGCCCCGGCGCCAGAGAAGAAGCGGTATTCCGAGAACAACCACCAGCGGCCACATAAAAACGCTGAAAATTCTGTAAATGGTTTCTTCGCCGGAAAGCAGGAAAATCCAGATGGGCTGGAACTCGCAGATGTATTCTTTGTGAAGCGTCAGGAGGAACTTGTCAGAGACAAAGAAAAACAAGTCTGGGCGGGAAAAAGCCATGAGCGGCGGCAAGAAGACGAAAGCGAGAGCCAGACCGAGGCGAAGCAGATCACCGGGTGATCTGTTTGTGAAGCGCCCCCCGGTAAAAAGGCGGGAGAGGAGCCTCGCGAGCAATTCCGAGGCCGAAAGCCAGGCCAACGCATGCAGGGGATGGTTGACCTCCAAGCGCCACCCCAAGTGGAAGGGAAAATATTCCAGCGCGTAAAAGAAAAGGCTGGTAAGGCAACCTGCAAGCCCCCACGAGTGCCAGAGGGCGGGCCTCGGCAAAAGGCCGTTGCGGCATCCGATCCACGCGGCGGCCACCGCACCCGCGCCGCAACCGGCCAACACGGGAATCGCCGTGGCCGCACTCACCCACAAAGCCGCGCCGCCCAGAATGCCGGAGAGAATCATCCACCGGCGCGCGGCGGCTTCATCTAAAAGAAACGGGAATTTTGTTTTTTTCGAGTTGACAAGACCAGCACCCCCGAAAACCAATGCGAGCACGGAGGCAGCGGCAAAGGTGAACACGATGCCATGATGGTCGGCCATACCGTAAATAAACCCCTCGTAGACCGGACGGGAGGTGAAGAGGACGAGAACAAAAAGTCCGGCGATACCCCACCCGAGCCGCCTAGACACAAGCGTGCCGATCACAGCGACCGAGAAAGCCAGAAGAAAAAGCGGCGCAACGATGGCCGCCTGGGCGGCGCAGTCCAAGGGCGGTTTGCCATTGAAAAAGGAAATCCCTCGCGCCAGAAGGGCAATCAACCAGATCAGCCCCGAACTCCAATGCATCTCGCGACCGGTCGGCGCATTGTCAATTTGCGTCTCGCGAACGCGAAACGAGTCCGATTGCAACAGCGATTGCGTGTGCAGAATCCACCAGCGCATATCCATCGAGGAGGGCGGAAGGACAGTCGTTTGCTGGTAGGCACCAGCCGGGATGGGGAAGGAACCCGGCGGCTCATGCATTGTCTGGGTCTTTGTGAGGCCGGTGATGATCTGATTCGCGTAATAAGAATCGCTGAAAACAAATGTCGTCAGAAGCGCCAGAGAAACCAGCAGTAAAATGGAAGAGCGATAAGACTTGGTCACTGGGTGCAGAGAAATCGCAGAGCAAAGAGAAAGATCAAGAGGGAACTGCCGCCGAAGTCGGATGCAATCCCCAGCGAAGCTTCAAAGCGATGCCGCTTTTTGTTCTTCGTCCTCCTCTTTATCTCCTTCGCCGCCGCCGTATCCGAGGATTTCGACCGAGATCACCGACGGGGATTCCTCGGCTTCTTTGGGCTGGCTTTGGGCGGCCATGTTTTGGGCGGCAGAGGAAGTGGCGGCGGTTGATGAAGAGGCGCCGGGTGAAATGGAAACCGGCGCGGCAGCGGCTGGTGCGGACGATGGTACGCCCACGGAAGTGCCGGCAGCGGCAATATTGTCGGCATTGATTACGGAAACGGCAGCAATGTTGAGATTTCCGGTGCTCTGAATGCCGGCGTCCCCGGCATCCACCGAACCGGATGGTGCGAGCAGATAGACATCCCCCGGAGCGACGCCCTCGACTGAGGCCAGAACGCCGATGCCGCCGCCTGTGGCGAGTCCACCGAGGTCGGTTTTCACATCCGCGCTGGGTGTATCGATGAGCACACGCGTGGGCGGCGCAGTGACGACAGTTTTCGGCGAGGTGCCGGCGGCAATGTCACCAGAGGTCGACCAAATTGTCATGTCGCCGCCACGGAGTGTGAAAATACGGGCGCGGCCGATATCGACATTGCCATCGGTGAGGAGCGAGACGCTGCCGCCATATTCTGTAACGATGCCAGGAGGAGTGAGGGGGTTGCCAAAAATATCCGAGGCCATGGTGAGCCCCCCTCGTGGAGCAGCTAGGGTAATCGAACCACCGGTGACGGTGCGAATATCCCTCGAGCGAGTGAATATGTCTCCCTTTCCAGTCAAAGACGCAAAAACTTGCTGGACGGCACCCAATCCCGGCTCATAGATGCCTGTATCGGGGTAGTTTTTGCCAGTTGACTGAAGAAGGTCAAAGAGGGTTTGGAAGCCTGCTAAAGCCTCATGCTCGGGAGTCGAAAACTCAGGAACCACTTGTGGAACGCTGGAATCCAAGTCTCCCAGTCCAGAGAGCACGAGTTGGCTGTTGGCCAAGCCCAAAGCGGCTCCTCCATCCATGCCAGGCAACCCAGCAAGTGCGACAATAGCTGCCCCGGCGAAGGGGAGGTTGGGGTTGCGGGCATTCCCGATACTGGTTATGCCAACACCCGTTCCGTTGGCGCGGTTTGGTCCCGTGCCGAGGTCGATGTTGCGTGAGGCAAGCACCTCCAGAATGCCGGGACCGCTGACTTGAATGTCGCCGGCGAGGGCGATAATCGCTTCAGGAGAGCCTTGGGCATCGTAAATCCTATTTCCGATCGCCGCGTTTGAAGCCTTTGAGCGGAGTTTCGAGTTGGCATTGTAGGGCAAAATATCCCCTGCCGCTGATACAATCGAAATATCGGACGGATTCAGGTTTTGAATATACAGGGAGACATCGGTGATGTCCCCACCCGATACGAGACGGGTCTGCTTGGGTGAGAAAACAGTAAACCCGCTGAAATCACCGCCAGTAGAATAGATTTTTGCCGGGTTTTCATCACTGGCATGCAGCAGGTTGGTGCCGTGGCGTTTTATTTTAATATCTGTCGAGGCGTCATTGCCTGCGGCGGATCCGCTTTCCGTAAACGCCTGATCCAAATCATTCATCAGAGAACTAGCCGTGGACTGGAGGTCACTTCCCTTAGTAAACGCATAGTAACTGAGCGGGTTGAGGATGCTTGGAACCAGGGCGGTATTCGCATCGGAGAGATTAATGGTGGAGGAAATCCAAGCCGACGCGTATTGGCCGGTTGGAGACCCCCAAGCCAGTGCGAATTCTTTTTCCGTTGTCTCACCGGCCATTTGCAGACCATTCATGGCCCCTGCAGCAATGAGTTCCAGATTGCCTTTGGCAGATGGGTTGAGCAGGAGATCGCCCACGACATTAAAATCCCCGGCGAACGCCGTGGACTTCAGAGAGGAGGGCATCAAATTGAGAACTGACTTAAATGGCCTCAAATCGGATTCGGTAAATCTCGCCCAGGGTTGAAAGTAGGACGCTGAAAAGTAGGAAGTTTTGTCGGTATTAAAGAAGTTCTGCTGGTTTATCCAAGTGGAGAGGATATTATCCACAATAGGTGAGGTCGAAGGCAGAACGGTAGATGTGCGGAAAGTCACCGATCCGCCCAAGGAACTCACATTCACGCTCGATTCGGGAGAGAAAGTATTGAAATAGGTTTTATACCAAAATTTGTTGCCCATGCCGACCGGCATCAGGAAGGCATTCGCCACTGGGCCGAGAAGAACATCGTTTTTGGCACTAATTTCAAATTCTCCCTTTCCAAGGAACAAGGTCGTGGGGAGCCATGTGGGCTCAGGGTAATAAGCCGGATCGGAGGTGTCCATCTCATCCAAGCGGTTGAGCAAGCCGAGGGAAGGGGACTTGTTGGCGTTAGTTTTAATCGCATCTCCGGCAATCAGGAGTCCTTCGCCGCGCTCTACATAAAAAAGACCTCCATTGATATTTCTTCCTGCACGAATGGCGACATCGCCACCGCCATATTCAAGGAGATTATTGAGGGACGGGGCGAGATTCTCACCTGCGGCAATTCCCGCCATCCGGGCGTTGGTGGGAGCCACCGCATCGGCGTTGACGACATCACGGCCGGCTGACAATTCCACATTGCCGCCGCCCAATGCGCCAAAGCCTTGGAAGAAGTTGCTGTAATCGATCCACCAAGTGGTGGAGGCTGCACTGTCATTCACATCCTTATAGGAAATGCTGCCGAATTTTCCGGTGCCGGGATCCACATGGCTTCGGCGATAGAGCCAATTCGAGGTGATCTGGTGGCTGGAATCGAAAATGGTTGAGACATTGCCCTTAGAGTCGGTGAATTGCGTGACACGGGCTATATCGTTTCCAGCCGAGATTTTAAGATTTCCACCAGCCATCGCCCATTGGGGAATGAAAATCTGGGAAGGGACCCCCAGATTCCCTTGGTCTGGGTGGGTGGAAGGATTTACAACTGGAACCACGAAATCGCCAGTGGAAAAAACCTTTTCAGAATCGGCGATGGCAACACCTGCTGTATAAATCGAAGCGAATGTATTGCGGAGTTGCACATCTTGAGCCGCATTCAAGCGGATATCGCCAGTGCCGGTGCGAAGAACCTCAAATCGTGTTCCCATGTCTTTGAGACCACCATTTCCTTCATGGTCAATTTGAGGGTTACCATCCCCATCAAGAATAACGTCGCCAGTACTAGGATCGATAAGATAAGTTGTTTCATCCAATAAACTAAAGTTCATCTGTAGGTTATTGGCTGTGGTGCCTTCTGCGCCTATGCCTGGTGGCCTTGTGAAGTCCGAACCATCGCTGGGGTTGGGTTGAGCGGGGTAGAATTCTCCCACGAGTACAGAGCCCTTTCCATTGAGACTGGCTTGGGAAAGCAAAGTATCCGGCGAGGCACCGGCTAGGTCGGCACCAGCTGAGATGTTGTAGGACCAAGATTGGAGGTTCGTGGGAAGATCGGGGTTGATTGTCTGGAGTTGAGCCAACCAGAGTTTGGAGTGGCCGTTTTGCTCGAAGGTCAAGCCATTCGAGACGGATTCAAAGCCATCGCTTAGAGAGTTGTTGAAGAAGATGTCGCCGGAAGCACGCAGGGTCAGGAAGCCCGGGGCCTTTTTGCTTCCATAGCGCCATGAGGAGAGGTCCCAATCGGCAGCGCTGGTGCCTTCTTTGTCATCAATGCCACCGGGTTGGTTATTTGCCAGACCAAGGGTAAGGTCGCCGTTCCGGTTGATGATTTCGACGCCTGGGGCAAGGACGAAATTTTCAGGGATCGAGGTAAACAGTGAAGAGGTAATGTCGTTTTCATTGGCCATGAAATCCCCTGCTTCCTCATGAATCCGGTCGCGGAGGGCGATATCCATGATTCCGTTGCTGACGGTGATGTCATAGAGCTTGTATCCCTCGGCAACGATGGCTGAGGCACCGCTGATAGTGCTGTCGATGGCGGAGATTTGAATGGTTGAATCGGTGCGTGGAGCGCGGAGGCGGAGGACGCCTTGGAATTTGCCCTCGAACGCGCTGGTGCCCACTTCGTCGTAGTTCCCCGGTTTGTAAGATTCGACGGAGAGATTCAATTCACCAGCCGAGAGATTCAGAGTCGCTTCTGAATCCACCTCTCCATTCCGTTGGGAGCCTGCGGCTAAAAAGATTTCGCCGCCTTTGCCAGCCGAGTTGAATTTTTTAGCAAACACGGAAAGATTGGCTCCTTCTAGGAGTGTCAGACTTCCCGAGGCGGAGAGGGCGATCCGCCCACCGGTTTCCCCGGAGGCGTCGATGGTGTTCGAGACAATGATGTCGCCGCCATCGGCGGCGAGTTCGAAGGTGTGGGACTTGATCGCTTGATCCAAAAGGACATCCCCTGTGCGAACTCGGACGATTCGTGAGGTATCGAAACCGCCATCCTCTAGGGGGGCGTTGATGGCAGCGAAATCAGAGAGGGCTTTGACATCCAGTTGGAAGGAGCCTCCCTCATAACCCGTGGCAGCTTTTCCTAGGAGTATTCCGGCATTTTGGAATTCGCCTTCGGCAGCGCTGATCTGGAGTAAGCCGGCACGCCCGCCTCCGGTGGCAGCGGAGACCGACAAAATTCCACCAGGGTTCAGAACCACATTGCCGGCATCGGATTTGATGACAATCGATCCCGCGTCGGCGTAGCGAGTGGTGTCATAAAAAGTGTGCGCCGATCCATCGACGCTGAGCTTTGAACCGATGGTGACATCACCGGTTGTGGCTTGGATTTTGAGTAGGCCGCTGGGGAGGACGATGTCGGAGTTGATCGCAACCGATGCGCCAGTCAGTGAGAGCGTGGCACCGAGTTCACTGGAGACAGTGGAAGCGGTTGGCAGGCCATTCAAAGTAAGCTCGGCGGAGGAGAGGATGTCGTATTTGGTCAGGCGACTTGCCGTCACTGCTGGGGCGGCAATCGTGATCGCTCCCTCGGATTTCAAGGTGCCGGTGCCGCTGGCGCGCACTCCTGTGGAGGCGCTGATTCTGCTGCTGACAAAGCCAGCGAGTTCAAACACTCCGGATCCGAGATCGAGTGTTTGAGCAAGAATCTGGAGTGATCCACCGGGGGTCGTGGCCTCGAAGGTGGAGGCCAAAGGATTTGCAAAACTCACTCTTGAGGCATCGAGTGTGACATCGCCGCCTAGACCTTGGAGGCCTCCTGCGAGGAGCGAGAAGGATTTAAGAATGTCTGAACCCAATGTCCCGGAGCCATTGAAATCGATGCTGGAGTAGCTGTTCAGAGAGAGGCGCTGCACCGAAGAGAGTCTGGAGAGAAGGCTTCCGCCAAGGATGAGAGCTGACGAATCGGTGGAGGTGCCGTCGAAATCGACGACGATTTTTTGACTGCCCAGAGAGAGGCTTTGAGCTGTGAGTGAGGCTGTAGGGGAGATCGAGGCGGTTTTTGTGGAATCAAGAATCACACCGGCACCCGAGATGGTGGCTCCGTCTTTCACAATCAGGCTAGGTTCGCTGTCGCCTGCCGTGCTGGCGCGGGAGAAGGCGGTATTGGCATCCGAACTGACGCGAACCAAGGCACCTTGGCCCGCGATGGAGATTTTGGAGGAAGCAATGGCAGGCAATCCGGTTGAACTTAAAGAAGAGCCCTCTTTGAGGGTGAGGGAGGTTTTGGAGGCTAGAATGAGATCTGCACCAGAGAGTGAGTCGGTGAGCGTTATGGAATCGGAGTTTACATCCACCACGGTGCCGGTCGTTGTGCTTCGGCGGAGTCCGCCGATGAGCAGGCTCGAGGCACCCCAGGAATTCAAGCGCGCGGCATCCAAAACAACGCCATCAGCAACGGTCGAGGCACTGCCGATGGTGATCGCGTTTTGGGAGCTGATGTCGATATTGGCTCCCAAGCCATCCAGGCTCCGGGCGAGGACATTACCTTGGAGGGCCAAGGCGTTATTGCCTTGGATCGCGAGAGCGGCGGAATCGCGTGGGAGAGGTTGGCTCACGACCGTGCGGAGGGCTGCTGCGGCTCGGGGAATGAAAGTGTTAGCGCGGTATGTCTCGTATTCAGACCGTTCAGCCAGAACGGTCGGAGTGAGGATTTCGAAATTGGCACGCAAGGAGGTTGCGGAAGCGGTGGGTGATAGAGAATTCGTGCGGTAGGCCGATGCGAATGTCGCTCCTTCAGCATTGGTGAAAGGGTTGATCGCGCCGGAGAGTGGGGTCACGAGATAGGCGCCCGGCATCACGCCATATCGGCGAGGGAGAAGCGTGTAGGTGCCTCCGGGCAGGGCGGGATTGCCATCGAAAACAATCTGGTCGCCGAGTTTAAGCGAAGAGGACACATAGCCTGGATCCGATCCGACAAAGGGATTGAAGGGGGCAAATTCGGATTGAAAGCCAGGAAGGATGGCGAAGGAGTCGGGAATTTCCAGCCAGTAAGCAGTTTTTCCAGGAGTGGGAACCACTCCGTTGAAATCCGAGGGATCCAAGGCCATGCGGGAGGAATAGGTTTTTCCTTTGACAGAAACCAACTGGGCTGCCTGGTAGGAGGAGGTTTCATCGAAATTAACTGGAGTTCCAAGGATGTCCGCGCTGCCGCCCGGGCCGGAAATCCATCGGAAAGCTAACAGATCACCGCCGCCTCGGAGATCAATGATCGAGTTCGCTTCTTGTAATATGGAATCCGCCGAGAGAGCAATTTTTTTCACAGGCATTCCCACAGTGGTGACATCGAGGCCGCTGGGATCGATCCATGAATTGCCATCTGGGCTTATGCCGAAGGGAATGGTAATACCTTGACCAGTGAGGGGGTCGATCGCCGATACGGATGTGGTGCTTCCGGCTCGCAGAACAAGACTTTGAGTGATTGGGAAATTTACCGTGCCGACAACCGGATTGCGGGGGGAGTCGATATCCTCCGTAGCCGGGTTCCTATCCAGACCGTCCCAACCTAGCGTGATGGAACCGAAGGGAGCGCGGAGGGTTCCTGCATTTGTGATGCTTTTGGCGTAGATGGCCAGTCGTCCACCAGCGGAGAGCGGGAGCGCACGGGTGCCCGACTGGTTGATTTGCACCGAACCCTCGTTACCGTATGCAAAAATCTCGAACGGCGCGAGGGTCGTGGGATAAATTTGAGCGGCAGTTAAGGTTATCGAACCAGCGACATTAAGGAAACCACTGCCACGGATATCCCCGTTGGCTGCCATAATGGAGAGGTCTCCGATGTTTTTTAATACTGTGGTTCCAACATCGACCAAACGGGCATTGATCGATAAAGATCCAGGGCCCGAGGTGGGTTCTACATTTACTTCCAAAGGCATGTTAGGGATTGGAATCTGATTGCTGTTAGGTTGCTCTGGAAGGATAAATTCCTGACCCAAGGCGATGCGGGAGGCGTTCAGAACCACCTTGTCGTCTGCAGTGATCACACCGCCAGAAGCCAAACGAATGGTGCCGGGTGCCGAGATGGTAACCGGACCTAGAAACTCGATATTGCCACCGGCAGGTGCATTTGGCTGAGTGAGATTTACATAACCTAAATCCAAAGAATTAAATCCACCTTTAGTGAAGGTTGATGCTGCAAAAAAACCATTTCCGATGAAGTTTCCTTTGGCATCGAGAATCGAAGACCCCACGCTAATATTCTCGTTTGCGGGATCGATAGCCCGAGCGGACTGCGTGACATACAAAGAGGTATCGGCACCGGTGTAAAAGATAAGCGCGCCTGATGAAACCGAGAGCAGTCCGCCGATAGCTGAAGGTCCGCCAGCATAACCTTTCAGAGTGGCATCGGATAGAAGCATTTGGGATCCTTGAAGAAAGATAGCTCCACCATTGCTGTCCACTTGGGTGCGGATGGATTGTTGGCCCCAAGGGCGAGAGGTCAAACCCGCATAGGGTTTGGGGCGGATTGTCGCGCCGAGGAGGGAAGGATGGATGTCGAGTTCGTCCGACCCGCCCGATACATCCAGAACGGCCCCTTGCTCAGCCGCAATGTTACCCTTGAGAGTGATTATGCCCCCAGCGAGAACTTGTCCTGTCCGGCGACCGAAGGAATCGGGGGTTAGGACCGTGGTGCCTTGGGCAAGGAGTCTGGCGGATGGAGCGATGTAAGTGGTTACCTGCGCGTTGTTGATCGAAGCTGCCTCTACACTCGACAAGGGATATTTGCCGTCGCTCTGCAGTGAGATCTGTCCGGCGGGGGCATTGATGGTTCCGTAAATGGACAATGTCTGACCCCGCAGCGATACCTTCCCAAGCGGGTCTGTTTGTATCACAGCCCCACCACCGAGCACAATCGATCCCACGGATTCGATCTTGTCTAAAGTGAAACCGTCGTCATAGCCCAGCGCGGTGAGTCTGAGGCCGGACGGGGAACGGATGCCGACTGGCAGCAAGCGAGGTTCCACTGCATTGAGACTTGGTTGGTTGTTGGGTTTGGCGGCTACAAGTGTATGCGAAACCGGATTAATGATAGTTCCGGGCTTTATTTCGATGCTAGGATTTGTGGATTCCGGGAGGCCGGATGCAACCAAGGAGTAGTCGGTAAAACCCCCGCGCTGGAAAAAGGTCGGGGAGAGTGCGAGTTTCGATCCTTGCGAAAGAATGGGAGAGTCGCCGAGTTGGCCGGTCAGCAAAATTTCAGGTGCCTGAATCCGGAGGGAGCCGCCTTTGTTGGCCGACAGGGCTTGAAGGTTATTGGAAAGTTGAAGAATGCCTCCGGCGGAGGTTGCCAGAATCGGATCCCTTCCAGCCAGAATGGATATGCTGCCGCCACTTCCTTTTGAAATTTTGCCACGGGAGCTATAGCCAATTCCTCCCGATGCATTGATGACAGAGGTTGAATCCATGAGGATCGAAAAACTTTCAAGTGTCACAGAGCCGCCATCCAAAAACCGACGGCTGTTAGAAATGAGAGGGGAGGTGGAGCGCTCGTCAAAATTCGTGCCATCCACATTCAAGTGCACCGAGGGGCCGACAAGGATGATTCCCCAGCCATCCACCACGGCTGGGGCAGGTTTGCTGTCAAACTCCGGATCAACCAACTTTTGCTCCGCATAGGTGAATTGAGAATAATTGTAGGCTGTAATAGACAGGCTTCCTCCGGGAATCGTAACCGGGGAAAGAACTTCCACATTTGTGGCTTTGAGCGATAATGAGCCTCCGGCTGGAAGCTCCAGAGGAGCGTTTTTCGGGACGAGAACGGTGCCATCGGGATTATTGATACTCAAGTGCCCAAAACCTCCACCATTTGCATCAAAAATATCCGGAGAGATGGTCAGAGTTCCTGATAAGTCCCGGTTTGGGAGCGTGAGGCCGACCGCGGTGTTGCTCTTGGCAAAAACAATGGCTGGTGCTGCTACTATGGAATCCAAATAATTGGGAACCCCTTCGATATCGAAAACCTCCTTTTGATTCTGGAAGGAAAGATTCAATGCCGAAAGGCCTGGAGGGGTGTTCAACTGTTTAGGTCCGGTGACTGTATTGCCTAAAATATTACCATTGAGTTGAATGGATTGAGATTTTAGTTTTACCGAGCCTCCGCTGGCTCCTTCGATATAAGAGGGGCCTTTTGGGCGAGCGAGTGGCGGTAGGACTTTTTGAAACACCTTTTCGATCCCCCATTTCAACGAGGTGGATTTTGTCGTATCCTGATAAATGCCGTCGTAGGCAACATCTGGCGTTGCCGCAGAAATATCCATAACCTGTTCTCCACGAATAACGCGAGTGGTATTTACCATGCCACCCTCGTTGTGGGTATATCCCCCGGAGACATTGATTTCAGAGCCGGTTGCCATATTCACTTCAGTTCCGGCGGTGATCTCAATCGTTCCTCCCCGCGTCGTGAGTTGAGCCACATTTCGTTCAATAATATTTGCGAAGCCCGTGGCATCCCCCAAAGGTGTTCCGATCCAGAAACGCCCTCCGTAGGTTCCAGTTCGGCGCAAATCAACAGTAAGCGTTTTGCCTCTCAAGCCAAGCGAACGCTGGAGTGGGGAGTCAGCCAATTCGGTGCCACGAAGCTGGATTTGCTTCACGAATTGGTCCATCGGCACGAAAACATCCGGTGTTCCTGAGACATCCAAAACGGAACCGGAGGCGAACTGAACAGTGCCTTCGGAGAAAACGAAGAGTTGGCTATCCCCAGCAAGAGCGGTAGGTATCAAAGCCTTTTCCACGGCTCCATCCTCCGCAAAAATCGTACGGTTATCTCCTTCATCCTTGTAGGGCCAAACGCCTGCTCGAAGGCGAACATCAGCAGAAGGGGCAAAGATGGTCGAGCCGGAATCGAAATTTATCGTATTGGCTTCCGCTTTAAGTTTAGAGTTTTGTGAAAGTTTAATGCCTGGAACAGATTTCAGAGAGTCATACTCAGGAACTATGCGGGTTAAACTGCCTTGGCCAAAAACAACACTTCCCGTAAATTGGTTTAGGAAAATAGGAGCACCTCCTCCAGCGAGAGAGATATTGTCGAAATTCGGATTCGATACAGCCCCGTAGCTGGCGAGAAGATCGATGCGGCCATTCAGGTTCACGGAGGTCGTGCTCTCGAGGATACCGGATTGGTTGATTTGCTTGCCGACGGCGAGGATGCTGCCGGTTTTTGCTTCCACAAGGCCGGTGTTGGTCACGGTGCCGGCGTAGTTGCTAACGCTACCAACCCAGGCATCAAGCCCTCTCAGACTGGGATCGCTGCTGTTATGGGCTTGGACACCGACCTGCAAGCCGGCGGCGAGGATGGTTTGGCCAGCGGGGGTGCTGATTTCACCCTCGTTGCGGACATTGGCTCCGACAAGCATCACTCGGCCTCCATTGCCGCCAGCGAGTTCAGGGCTGGAGATTTTAGCTCCACGCTCGACAATAATATCCCCTAGAGTTTTGGGGACATCGGCTGGGGTGAATGTCGGGGTTCCATCCGAGCCGCCAGGAACCTCGAGAGCCGAAAAGAGAAATTGGGCGTCCTTGTTGTTGAGGAGTCCGTTTTTGACGAGGTTGTCATTGATCGGCAATGTCGAGGCCACTAAGGCGCGGGCGTTGACTTGGGATCCTGCGCCGAAGAGAATACCGTTCTGGTTGATGATGTAGACTTGACCTTGGGCGTTGATTTTGCCTCGGATTTCGGAAGGTTTGGCGGCGGGGTCAAAAACTTTGTTGAAGGCAATCCACTTAGTGGCATCGACTCCGCCGGCGGATTGGTCGAAATTGAGCGTTGTCTCTTTCCCTACGTTGAATGTTTCCCAATGTAAGAGGGCTTGGGATTGGTTCTGACGGATATTAACCGAATTCCCGTTCACCACAGGCGCATTGGCGCCTTCCCACTTGGCATTCGGCCCAGTGAGGACTTTAAGACCTCCATCGACAAGTCCATTCGGAACGCTCGTAGCACCGGCTGCAGCGCGGGCAGAAGCTTGGAGGGCACGCATGTCGCTGATGACTTTGGTGGTGCGGGCAAGGCGGTCTTGGGCGCGAACTTTGGCGGTATCGGCCGCAGCGGCACCGGCGTTGGCTCGGGCTTCAGAGGCACGGCGTCCGTTGGCCGCGCTGGCTCCACCTCGCAGGATGTCACCCGCACGCAACGGGGCGACCGGCAT
>Ga0214919_10007854_pt1 | contig 14264 bp, 14 predicted proteins | sample LL1503_MetaG_FD_177994 | JGI IMG/M metagenome (GOLD analysis project Ga0214919, IMG submission 177994) | Freshwater microbial communities from Lake Lanier, Atlanta, Georgia, United States - LL-1503 | ecosystem: Environmental > Aquatic > Freshwater > Lake | place: USA: Georgia | collected...
TATTTGACCACTTAGATTGCGGAGCATACAAAGCAATATATTATGGCGACTTAAGTGTCCCCGATTTGGATACAGCCCCACACATTACCGAAATGCAAACACTCAGGAACAATATCCGAACTGCTCAGCCTTCATTAGCCTTCCAAGGGTTCATCATCGACCAAGAAGGAACCATCACGAAATATATTGATAATGATACGTCGGTTGGTGACCCAATGTTCAGAACAACAGGTCCAAACACATTTACTGGTGATGCATCTGATTTCACAAGAAACCTAAGGCAAAGGAGACTCTTCCAAGAATTCCGACCAACAAGGTCAGGTGTCGGTTCTACAAACCCATACACTAATCCCTTTAATCGCAATGTAGATTTCAGTATTGCCCAAAGTAATCAGAATAGATTATCGTATAACTTTGGTTCGATTGTCTGTGGATGTACGGGAGCATTTCCCAATCTTCCTCTAGGCGAAGTTCCTCTAGGCGAAGAAACTCCGCGTTAAGTATACATTGATCTCCAAGTTTCAGGCTCTTTTGTATTCGTATCAGTCAAAAGTGTCTTAATTATAGATTCCTTCAAGCAAAGAGGGAATTCTACTTTTGTGTAAAATTTATAATCTTTCATAGTTTCCTCGTCTGCTATACGCAACATATTCAGACGAGTAATTATTGCTTCAGCCGTTCGTATCAATGTCCGAACACCTTCTTCTTTTGCCGAATATTCCGATATAATGAACTTCGACGCCTCATCACTTAGCAATATATCCTCCTTCGTAAAGTTCAACCGCTCAAGAAGGTCAGGCCATACGTATTGCTCCAAGATTGATTGTTTCTCCTTCGCTGTATATCCTGAACAATGTATAACTTGCATTCTATCACGCAAGATTGGGTTTATCTGAGTAATGTCATTGAACGAAAATACAAACAAGCATTGAGAAACATCAAACTCAATTCCAGAAAAGTATCTATCATGAAACTGTGAATTTTGGGTTCGGTCAGTCAAATGAATCAATATACTTGCTATTTCTTCGCCGTGAGGAGTTCCAGAAATCTTATCAAGTTCATCGAAATACATGATGGGGTTCATACATTTGGCATGCATCAAAGAATCGGCTACACGTCCCCACATAGAACCTTCATATGTATACGAATGGCCAATAAAAGTTGATACATCTGATGCTCCACCCAACGAAAAGAACTGAAACGGACGATAAAGAGCTTTAGCAATACCATTCTTTGCTATAGAAGTCTTACCAACACCAGCAGGACCTTGTAAAGCAATAACATTGCCAACCGAATTAGGACTTGCTATCCATTGAGCAAGAACTTGCATTATTTGTGTCTTTGCACTTGACATCCCAAATACAGCCCTATCCAATATTGCTTTGGAGTCTTTCATAAATACCGAACATTTCTCACGACCATCAGTCAGTTTTACAGGCAAAGGAACAATCCTCCCAAACGGTATACGTAGAAAGGCATCTACCCAATTCTTTAACTTGTATGACTCGCCAGAATCATCTTCTATGGCAGCAACCTTCTTTAATACAGCTGTCTTGATATATTCAGAAATAGGTAACCCAACAATCTGAAATTTCAAAGGAACATCCGATTCAGTTCCAAAGTTCTTTATCTGTATCATGAACTCATTTAGTTCCTTTTGCTTGTCCAACGGCAACTTCTCGAAATATGCCCGTTCTTTAGAAGTCAATTTTAGAGCAGCCTCAACCACTTGCTTTCTTGGCTTTCTTTTTGCCTTGCTCTTTTTAGGTTCCAAACTTTTCAGAAACTCCTGTAAAATCTCATCATAGTCGGGTATATCATCTTCTGGAACATAAGTAGAATCATCGTCGTCGGCGTCAATAGTTGTATCTATAACCCATAATACATCATCTGATGCCTTTCGATGCCTTCTCTTTCTTTGACGGTCATCGTCGGTAAAATCAGCACTAACCTTCCGTTCATTGGCACGTTCACGGGACGGTCTTTTTGGCATTCCTTATTGTCAGCACATAAAACAAAAGTATAAATTCATTTCCAACCAAATAAGCAATGGAAGAAATCGAAGAAGCTGCCAAAAAGGCACAAGAAATTATAGATAAGACCAATGCCGACAACGACAGTATCAGAAAGATGATGGATATTGTCAAGAAGTTTATGCAACATCATCGTGTCCTCGGATATGGCGGGACAGCGCTCAACAACTTACTTCCCAAAAATAAACAATTCTATGACTTCACAAAAGATATACCCGATTATGACTTCTACTCTGAAACTCCTCAAGAACATTCTAAGGTAATTGCTGATACGTTAGTCAAATCTGGATTTGACAACATCCAAGTTAAGCCTGGTGTCCATCTCGGCACATTCAAAGTATTTGCCGATTATATCCCTGTAGCCGATGTTAGCACATTGAGCAAAGAAATCTTTACAAAGTTGTGGAACGATAGCATAATCAAGGATGGAATTCGGTATGTTCCTCCTAACTTTTTGCGAATGTCCGTATATTTAGAACTATCAAGACCTCGCGGTTTTGTTGAGCGCTGGTCAAAGGTATACAAACGAATCAAACTCTTAAATGAAGAATATCCCGTTGTTTGCCCAACTTCCGATGAATCTATAAATGAAGAATATGCAACTCCAGAAATCAGAGAAAAGTTAGAAGATATTTTGCTTAAAACTCCTGTAGTTCTTTTAGGATTCAATGCCAGCACTATACAATCTGGTAAAGATGAATGGAAGTTACCTTTAGATTTGCTTGTAGAACCTGAGAATTTTGACAAGCTCACGAAGGAGGTTATTACGATTTTTGGTAGGGGAGAAGCAAAGAAAAGAGAATTCGAAGAGTATGGCGAATTACTTCCTGCTCATGCCGATATTGTTCATGGCGAAAAATTGTTAGTTCGTGTATTCGAAACAACAGCATGCCATAGTTACCATAAATTAAATTCTGGATTATTGGTTGCATCTATACCAACTCTACTCAACTTCTTTTTTGCCATGCTATATGCAGACAAAGAATTCTTAGAACATACATCCAGACAAAGACTTGTATGTACGGCTCACAAGTTAATGGAAATTGCCAATAATACATCTAAACGGCGATTTAAGTTATTGACACCAATCACTTGCTTGGGGAAGCAGGAGGAGATTACCGACCTAATGCGCAAGAAAGGCAAACTATACGACCATCTTTCCAAAAATAAAAATTCAGCCAAGTTCCTGAGGTATTTCTTTTCGTATACTCCTACTCGCTGACATTACTTATGTCCGTCCAAGTAGATGTCAACAATTCTGGAATTGCATCTACAAAAAATTGTCTGGTTTTAACACCTTCTATGGCATAGTATTCGATATAGCCCTCGGTAGAATCCGCGGGATTTAGATTAGCCAATACATGAGTATTGTAAGCACCGCCGATAAAACCTGTAAATATACCGTTGAGTTCGTCTATCGAATTTTGATAATTATATGTGTCTTCAGTTGTTATAAGGTTATATTTCCAAGTTTCTTCTGTCATATCGATCCTCAATCTACCAACTTGGTCACCGACACCTAGTGGGTAAGTTGCACTATAAATAAATACAGATTTAATATTCGGATCATTCAACGCCTCGGTTAATAAAAATGATAATGAAGTCAACACAGAATCCACTACACGAGGAATTAAATATGTATCTAAGCCTCTAGATGCCAATGAAATAGCAACATCTTCAGAACCACTAAATCTGGTTTTAGCATTTCTATTGCCACTACCATACAAGGCATTCGAAATGTTACGTTTAATCAACCTTAGGCGAGTTTCCGTATCAACTGGTTGATTCTTCTTAGTCATAAAACTCATTTACTATTAACAAGTAGTATTTTGTGGTTGAACCTTCAAAGCAGGCGGAGGAACACATCCGCCAACGTCTTCTTTGGGTAATGGAGGAACAACAGGTGAGCCAACATATACGGGACCTGCATCCGTTTGTTCTTGTACTGTTACAATCGTATCTGGAATCAATTTACTACATGCAGGAGTAGTTGCTAGAAAGTCTAGATACTGATACCTAAACCCGTTACTGTAAATAATTCCTAACTCAACGCTTGTATCTGGATAGCTCACCAGACTATCTATTGTAGACATAACCCCACAGTTTGTTTTAGTACGTGTAATTCTTGATACATCGACATTTGAAGTTGCTCTTGGTGCAGCTACAGAGATGGGTGTAATAACGCTGGTTGATGAACCCAGTATAGGAACAATGTTATTAATAATATATTGTGTTTGATTTAGTTTCGAGTTGGAAAACCTAACCATTTAATAAAGATGAGAGACATATATTTTTGTGCCTTATTTGTTCTTGTGTCAACTCTAGTTTTTGTCTACAATCGAAAGTTAGAACATCTTACGATTGAAGAAGTCGATGAAAAGGCAACAAAAGCAGCAGATAAACTAAATACCTTAGAAGATGAATACAAGGCCTTAATGGTAAAGTTAGATTCACAAGATGCAAAGATGGCTGCTGCTTCATCACAAGCAACCGCTGCACAGGCACTACTAGATACATCTACGATGGATTAAACCAACTCATGTCAAAATATGGAGGAAATACTTGGTCTTTTTCATCACCAGTAGGAGGTTGCTCTCTTGCCTTACTCAAAATATCACTCTCAGTCAATGTTTGAGGATGATATTGTATACGAACAACCTTGCCTGCAAACCCTCCATCAGGTGAAGTCAATACACTTGCCGAATTCTGCTTAGGCAACTGGCTCAGAATATGATGAGCATACAATATACCATTTATGTATACATCCACCGCCTCCTGATTCACATTAATGACAAAATGAAGCCACTTTTTAGCAGGAACACTTACAATCGATATCGTTTCCTGAACTCCGAATGTATCAACCTTCAAAAGCAAAGTATTTGTATTTGCATCTATCATAAGAGCTGGACAAGCAGTAGTCAAATCTGCAGACCCCTTCACAAAAATAACCTTAGGAACACCAAACTTAAAAGCAAAATCATCTATACGCAACCAACCAGAATACGAAAACTCTATACCATCTGCACGATTTACTGATTTGGGTAGTGTCTTGCGATATACCTGACCATCCTTGCCATCGCGGATAGTATCAACAATATCGTAATTTGCCGCCGTATTCAGAATCCACCACAAAAGCAGACAAATTATGATTGTTATCAATACTTCAATTACCATTATTAATTAGAACATATATTTTGACACTACTTGGCCCTTTGTATCGCGAACACCCAAAGTCACTTTGTAATTTGTTGATGTTCCTGGAACATTACAAGGAACTCCCGAATTAAAGAACGATTGAGCATCCGATGGAACCAATAACTTTGCATAATGGTAGAATGAACACATCCAGCCAGAAAATCCACCATCCTTGTTCAGAGTCACACTGCCAGATACAGGTTTCGGAACACCAGTCAAAAAGCAAGACTTCACTAACTTACCGTTCAAATATACATCCAAATTACGTGTTGATACAGTTACGGATACAGCCAACCATGTTTGCAAAGGAATGTTTGGGATTTCACATATAAATACATCATCTGTTGCTCCAGAATGTCCTGCAGGTGCTGGCTCAGCCTTCGATGAATCTCCAGAACTTGGAAATATAGATACGCTAATCTTCATCGTATTATCCGTCGGGTGTAAACTAATCGTTGGGTTCATAATCGCCGTATTCGTCGAATCCTCACGAGACATTACATGCTTTTCTTGACCAAATCTGTAATTCCAATCTGTAACATACATCCAAAACTGATATCCATAGTCCCCACCATCACCATTCACTGGAACTGAAACAGAGGAAATTTCCTTTGCATCCTTTGGAGCTGTTAATAAATTTCTGTTATTCCACCACGAGGAAGGCGTTGAAGAAGATTCAGACTGATTGGCCGATTGTGAAGGTGAAATGTCTAATGTTTTCCCATACTCAGCACTCACAGACCCAGGAACTTCACCAGGATATTGATATGTAACAGTCAACGTCTCACCTTCCTTGACATCTACTGAGTCATTCACTTGGATGTGTAGTTCATCTCCAGAAACTTTATCAATCACTTTTTGCTTTACATCTCGACCCCCAGCAGTTGCTCCAGTAATGCTCAAATCCTTACCCGAACCACCAGGAGGCGGCTTAACACTTGTCGGCCAGTGACTCAAAATCCACGGATAGACATAGTAGTAGCAAACGTATAGCACGCCAAAAAATATTAATATATAGAATACTGTCCAGAACATAGATTGATATGCACTTGCACTCAACCACGTACTCTGTAACTGAGCCCCCAAAGAATCAACAGTTGCCTTTACTTGGTCTTCATACTGTTCCAAATCAGGCAATTGAACAGTTGCTTTGGAATAGTCAAAAGCAGGGGCTTGGACTACTGGGGCTGTTTTTGAAGATGAACCTCCCATTTGTATGGAATCCCGAAGTAAAAAACGGACGAAGCTCTATACAACATGGAGAAGAAAACAATGCAGTGTAACAACTGTGGACGACGAGGTCACGTATTCAAAACCTGTACAGATCCAATAATTTCATATGGTGTAATACTTATCAATAGCCCATCCCTCCCCATAAAAGGCGAACCAAAAATCCTTATGGTCCGAAGAAAGGATAGTATGGCATTCACAGAATTCCTCAGAGGCAAATATAAGGTTGACGATATCACATACATAACAACCTTGCTTTCCAACATGACAAAGTCCGAACACATCTTGCTTCAAAATCATACATTCGAAGAACTCTGGACTATTCATTGGGGCGTTGGAAGAGACCATCACTCAAAAGAATTTGAAGTGTCACGAGACCTATTCAACCAACTAAATATGTCTGAACTTGTAAAAGGTCTATCTGGCTACCAAGAATCTGAGTGGGGATTTCCTAAAGGCAGAAGGTCACCAAGAGAATCAGATATGGACTGCGCCATCAGAGAGTTCACAGAAGAAACCAATATCCAAAGAAGCGCATATGTCATTTGTAAGAATCTTTTGCTAAGCGAAACATTTAATGGAACTAATGGCGTTCCTTATCGTCATGACTATTTTATAGCCTTGCTTCAAAAGCCCAGTGCAATCGATTTGGGACAAGTAATGACAACAATGCAACAAAAAGAAGTCTCGGCCATTGAATGGAAAACAGTCGATGAATGTCGCAATCTAACTCGCCCACACTATCTTCAACGCAACCAACTTCTGAACTCCTTCAATATAATCATAAAGACGTTTGAGATACAAGACAATATTGCTTCTAATCAATAATGGAAGCTCCTTCTCCTCCTCCATGGTTCGATTCAAGCAGATTTAGTTTGGGCGCAGCAGGCAAAGTATTTGGCGTAATGACCTTATTCGGAATACTATTAGCCGCCATCATCCCATATTTTCAATGCTCTACAAATCCTAACATTTTTGAACATTCTGGCACAATCGTCTATTATGGATTTTTGTGGGGATTTGCTCCTGCAATACTATATCTAATTCTACAAGTCTCACCACGCCTATCCGAGGATGAATTCGCCAAAGGAGCACAAACCTTGCTTGGATGGTCGGGCTCAACAGACTTTGTTACCTTAGGAACAACCCTTGCCTTATTCATGATGACCTTAGTAATGACAACATACATGTTGCACAGAATAGAATCAGATGTATGTCAGCCCAGCGTCGATGAACTTGGGGCATTCCAAGATAACTTAATGAAATCGCTAAAACAGAAGGAAGAAGAGAAGAAATCTACTTCTTAAGTAATGGAAGAAATTCCTTACAGAAATACGAAACTCCTAATTCAAACTATACCAAAAGGAACCTTGCTATTCCGTTTGGTAAAGCAACCAAAAAATGACCTAAGAGGCGTCCCACTAGATGATGGAACTCGTTGCATTATCCCAAACTATAACGTATTTTTCTATCCTAATCCCTTTGCTGTCAAATTAGCACTAAGCAAGTGGATCGAAAAAGAAGATTTAGGCAAAACAGTTCACGCATATACTCTGACCAATGATGTTCGTGTTATAAAACTTCTGAAACCTTCCAAATATTCAAGAGCTCACAAATCAACCAAAAGAACATTCATAAAAAGATGCTCCTTAGTTCCCAAAGGTTGTATGCCTAACTCACTCAGATACTATGACCCTTGCTTAAGCGATACCATCATAAAAAAATATCCAGACGTTGTTGGCATCGTTGGCATTCCTCTAAAAGATGCAAATGAACTCAAAAGAACCCTAAAGACAACTTCCAAAAAAATCAAATCATTCCTCAAGTTTGCAGAAGATTCTGTTGGTCTTCGTGGAATTCCAGAATTGGTGCTACACCCTTTAACCAAGCGCCCATCCTCAGAGATTATAGTAAAAGATTCCGATACTCTTGAAAACAATTACAAACTTCTTACCAAATTTCACTTAAATAACGAAGCAAAGATGATACATTTTATGAATAAACATGCCATATATGATCCCAATACGCTGTTCTATACCTATACTGAATAATCAGACACATATGATACTCCTATTCTAGACAGTGCAGCAAATAATATCGTCCACCACCATACGGGAAAAATAGTTGACCCACGCTTCTTTACTCCAAATGGCTTAATACTGCCTCGAGGTCCAAAGGCAATACTAGGCTTCACATACAAAAATCCTGCAAACATGAACAAAAAGAATGATATCGACCATATCAAGTGGTTTTGTTGGATTGATGCTCCCATTATCAATTCCCTCCCAAAAATAAATGTCATCCTACATTTTACCAGACCGTAAAGCTTTTGCAGACTCAGTCACTCGAATATTCAAAAATTATAGAGCCAAAGACATCGGTCCTATCGACTCCGATGATAAAGATGTCGACTTGTGTTGGGCTCGCACAGGTCCTGGGCGCGAACTTCTTCCTTACCAAAAATTAGTCCGCGATTACCTTCTTGCTGAAACTCCATACAGAGGCCTTCTTGTCTATCACGGCCTTGGCTCAGGCAAAACATGTTCCTCTATCGCCGTCGCTGAATCCCTAATGTCAACCCATCAAATTTATGTTATGCTTCCTGCCAACCTTGTTGCCAACTTTAAGGGAGAACTACGCAAGTGTGGTGACCCTTTCTACCAAGAAGAACAACACTGGGAAGTTCGCATCGTTCGCCAACATCAAGATATCGACCATGCTCGTAGCCTTGGAATCTCTCAAAAGTTCATCGATAAACATATGCGTTATTTTGTTACCATTCCCGATCGGACTCCCAACTTCAAAGACCAACCAGCCGATATACGCAAAGGTATATCCGAACAAATCACAGATGTAATCGACCAACGATTCACTTTCATCAACTATAATGGCATCAACAAATCCAATATTGATACCATATTCCCTCCCGACCAACCCAACCAATTCGATAACTCAGTTGTCATCATCGACGAAGCCCATAACTTTATCGGCAACGTCGTAAATAAAAGCGTAAACAAACAAAAGATTTATGATAGACTATACCATGCCAAAAATGCAAAGATAGTTCTTCTTTCTGGTACACCCATCATCAATGCCCCAAATGAAATCGCCTTTTTACTCAACCTAATCAGAGGACCCATCGAACGAGTATCTATACCAACCACCCAAGTAGTCTCATGGGACGAAGGCATGATGACTTCCTTCTTTCGCTCAATTCCAGAAATAGATACAATCGAATATAACTCAGTCAAGAGAATCGTAATGCTCACAAGAAATCCTCCACAATTCGAATCCGTCTACAATGAAAAACATGAACGCATCGCTGTAAAGTTCTCTAAAGATACTGTTTTCGAACCCGATATCCTAAAATGGACCGATTCGTGGAGAGCCAGATTCACCGAAAAGTTTGCTGGAACAGAACTTGCTGCATCCGATAAATGTACCAAAGAAGAACTTGAATGCCTTCCCACAAAATATGAAGATTTCATGAACACTTACATCGAAGGCCTAAAAATCAAAAATGCTTTCATGTTCCAAAAACGCATACAAGGCCTCGTTTCTTATTTTAAGGGGTCGGATGAACGTTTGCTTCCCAAACGTATCGAAGCAGATAAGGAACTCATAAAAGTTGAAATGTCTGAAGCCCAATTCTTGCGGTATCTTGAAGTTCGTTGGGATGAAATTAAGATTGATTCACGCAGAGGAAGAAATCCAACACTCGATGAAGATTTGGGCTCGTATAGAACCATTTCACGCTTAGTTTGCAATTACGCCATTCCTCCCGAATTCAAAGGAGAAGAACAAGTAAACAAGGAAGAAATTCTTGAGAAAATCAAAGCAAATCCCAAACGATTCCTATCCAATGATGCCTTGAAATCATTCTCTCCCAAATTTCTGGAATTGACAAACAACCTTCTCAAAGCAGTTGGAGATGCCCCCTATCACAATCAATTCATTTACTCAACCTTCAAATCACTCGAAGGTATTGGGATTTTGGGGGCCATTCTCGAACAGCATGGATTCCAAGAATATAAACTTAAAAAGACTCAAGCAGGTTATATTGAAGACCCCGACTTGAAACCAGATATGCCTGCATTCATGTATTATACAGGTGATGAAGGAACAACGCCACAAAAGAAAACAGAACGCGATTATATGCGTCAAATTTTCAATCAATCACCCGAAGCAGACTTCCCAACTTCCCTAAAGGATTCTCTAAAGGTTCGCGTTTGTGTATTTTTGGGTTCTTCTTCTGCTGCAGAAGGTATTACGCTGAGAAATGTACGCAACGTACACATTACTGAATCTCATTGGAATCCTTCCAGACTTGACCAAGTTATAGGTCGCGCAATCCGGATTTGTTCGCATGCCGATTTACCGATGGACCAAAGAACTGTTAAGGTTAACATATACTTATCTGTATTCAGCCAAGAACAACAAACAGGCATTGAAGGACCCAATATTGTTCTGATTCGACGCAATGATATGACTCTAAAACGATATGATGTCGAACAACCAACAGATACCTTTATGAGCACAGATGAATTCCTTTACGAGAAATCATATGAGAAAGAAAGAATCAATAAGAATATCATAACTTTGCTTAAACAAGCGGCTGTTGATTGCGAAATTCATCGTAAGTTACATTCTAAAAATGGAGAAGTCATCCAATGTATGCGATTTGATACAACTGCAAAAGCAGAAGATTTGGCCTATAATCCAAGCGGGAAAACTGACGAACCCGATGTGTTCTTCAATCGGAATGTTGACCGACGCAAAAGAAGATTACAATTCATTCGAGTAAAAGGGTTTGATATGTTAATGGATCCTGACACTTTGGAAATCTTTGATGCTCCTGCATTTGAAGACAACAAGAGGTTGCTGAAGTTAGGCATCAAGACTTCGGATACTGAAATTAAATGGTTCTCACCTTAATACAAAATGCCTATGCCTCCTAGTGCAGCAGACTGGACTCGCTTCAAAAGACTTGTTGGTACCGGAAGAGCTGGGCGAGCAATTGATGTTGTCACGAATACCGATGTACAAAGTCCTCCAACGCTTGTTTCATCGGCTCGTGATGGATTTCGCCCCGACCAAGGCAGATATGGCGGAATAGGTAGAACTCGGCGTGAAGCTTCTAAGTGGACTGACTTTGTAGCATCTCAGCAGGCTGATTTTATTACTGTGTCATCAAATCCCGGAGGCCCTTTTGGTTCCTTTGGAAGACGACTAACAAGAACACAACTCTGTAGTGGAGATGACATTTGCACAGTTTCCAGTCTTCAAATAAAGCCTGGCCCGCTGCGCTCCTCCATATATCAACACTCTCGTATAGTATAATAAATGTCTTCATTCTATATTAGGACAGCCCCAGGAGGCGGAACTTGTTATATTCCATCAAGAACACCATTAACTGGTCCTACAGGTCCTTCTGCACTCAAAGGTTCAGACGGAGAAAGAGGTACTCTGGTGGCAATTCCAATACAACGCACGATTTGTCGATTCAATTGGACATGTTTTAAATACGATATAAAAAGAACAATTATTAAATAATAAGAAGATGCCAGGAGGCTTAATGCAATTAGTCAATAAAGGAGCGCAAGACCAACTTGTCACAGGCTCTCCTTCATTCACGCATTTTAGGTCTGTTTATAAACGCCATACTGAATTTGCAATGGAGCATTTTCGTCTCGATTTTCGTTCCACAAATCTGGATTTGAATGCATCCTTGCCTAAGTCGATGAGAGTAAAAGTTGACCGCAATGCTCAAATGTTACATGATTGCTATATTCACGTAAGTCTTCCCGACATCTATTCGCCTATTTCTAGAATTACTCCTGGGCTTCATCCTGAACTTTCTCCTGATGCAACAGGCATTGGATACGAATTCCAATGGATTCCTAATTTGGGATATAACATGATTAATTCAGTTTCTATTTTGGTGAACGGAACAGCAATTGTAACGCATAGAGGTGAGTGGCTGAAACTTTACTCGTATATCACTCATACTGCAAACAAACGCAAGATAGTAGATGGGATGATAGGTAATGTTCCTGAATTGTATGATCCTGCTAATGCAGGCAATAGAAGAAACCAATATCCCCATTCCATAACTACAGGAGGAAACATTGCTCAGCCATCTATTTTAGCAAGAGATTTGGTGATACCTTTACATTTCTGGTTTTGTGAAGATGTTGGCAGTGCTCTGCCTTTGATAGCCCTTCAATATTCTGAAGTAGAAATTGTAGTAGAGTTTGCTTCGATTTACGATTTGTTTACTGTTCGCGATGTTCGCGATTCGTCTGTTTCTGCCTTTGGTAATTTGGCAACAGCATCTCAAACGTTTGGGCAAAGAATCAGAGCAGACCCTGCATCTCCTGAATTTAATATGAACCGATTTCTAAGCCCTCCAATGATAAGTGGAGCGCCAGAAAATCCTTCTTTGATTACGTGGGCATTGAACCCATACATAGAAGCAAATTATATCTTTCTCAGTGATGCCGAAATGATTCAAGTAGCAAAGAGCGACAATTCGTTCAAAATTAAGGAAGTCAGGCCAGTAACTGTGCCAGGATTATATGGAGCTGGTAATGATATTGAATTGGTTCTTGTTAATTTGTGTACTCGTATTGTATGGGTTGCTCAAAGGTCAGATGCATTTGCCACAAATGATGTTGATAATTATACGAATCAACTTAGAGTTCCTTATGGCATTTACAGAAATAAAACAAATATGACTTTATGGTATTCAAGCGGAAGAGCAATTGGACAAAATCAAAGCGCAACGGATATTCTTATTGATGGTGTAGTTGTGTTTGATGGAGCCGAACGATTCAATGCAAAGACTTTCGATTTCTTTAAATATTTGGAAAACTATAGGCATCACACAGGTAGTATTTTACCTGGAATATACACGTACTCCTTTGCTTTAGAGCACGATACTCATCAACCTTCTGGTCATGTAAATGGGTCTATGTTTAATAAAACAATATTACGTCTAACAGTTCAAGATCCTCCACTAAACAGCAATCAGGAAGTTCTGCCAGGATGTATCTTGAAGTCTACTGCCTTGAGTGCAGCACCAGTTAGTGTAAGTGCAAATACTCCTGGAGATATTCCAGGAAAAGGATTGAGACCCGACCAAGTAATTTCAACTATCACAAAACCTGTAGATTTTGTTCGCAACTACACTTATACGGTTACAGTCTACGTTGAGTCTTATAACTTTTTACGCGTAACGAGAGGAATAGCAAATGTTGTATTCTCATCATAATAACAAGGATGTCTGCATTAAAAGTTATTAAAGCAACCTATGGAACATCGGAACATCTTGAAGATGTTACAAAAGTTGTAGAGAAGTTAGTAAGTGCTAAAGGAGAACTTAGCTTCAATGTTAATCCAAATACATTTGGAATCTTAGACCCGGCACCTGGAATCAAAAAGACCTTCCAAGCAAACATATCGATTAATGATGGTAGCCCAACATTGCTTACCAAAGATGATGGAGAGCAATTTGTTGTAAATGCACCCAACCCAAACCCTACAACGTCTGATAACAGTGTTGGAGGAGCCATAAGTCAAATTCTTTGGTATTCATTGGTTTCTCTAATTGGGACATACTTTGCTGTATCGTATTACATAGTTGGCGCTAATCTCATCGGAAGCAGCATAGTAGGAGTCATTTTAGCGCTACTAATGGCCTCATCAACAATAACCTTTGCTTTTTCAAGTAGTTCTCTTGGCGTTGCTGGATTAATTCCATTCTTTCTTGGGAGTTTTATTATTCAACTTCTTATAGTATTTGCT
>Ga0214919_10007855_pt1 | contig 14264 bp, 10 predicted proteins | sample LL1503_MetaG_FD_177994 | JGI IMG/M metagenome (GOLD analysis project Ga0214919, IMG submission 177994) | Freshwater microbial communities from Lake Lanier, Atlanta, Georgia, United States - LL-1503 | ecosystem: Environmental > Aquatic > Freshwater > Lake | place: USA: Georgia | collected...
CTGCCCACCATGTGTCCACTTGTTCGCGCCATTCACGGGCCTGTTTGGTGCGCCCTTCCAGCATGGTTCTGTCCCAGCCAAACACATGTGCTACAGCATCTTTGAGACTGTTGGCAAAACTTTCTCTGCGAAACTCATGCAAGTTTGTGAGATAATCTGCCACAGTATCCTTGCCTGATCCAATGAATCCACAAATTCCTATAATCATTTGAGCTCTTTGATGTTTAGATGTTTTAGTGTGGCTTGCAACATGTCAATTTGCCTGCGGCAATCTTCCAGTGCATGGTGACTGGTAGCAGGTCGGGGCAAATCGGGCCACAAACTATATATGGTTCTGGCATCCCTCACTTTGTAATATTGCCAGGGGATCGGCTTGTTGTAGCTTTTGTAGGCATGTTCTAGTATTGTACAATCAAAAGTAGGACCATTTGCATACAAATAATTACTAGTCCATATTAGTTTACCTAATTCATCTAGTGCTTGATCTAGAGGGATTCGATTGTCCTCAGCAAAGGCTTCTGCTTGCGCTTCAGGCTGAGTTGCCCACCAGGCAATTGTACCATCATCAATATTACGATTTTCTTGGCTTTCTAACGTAATTCGAGCATAGTATTGCCGCGGTCCGTATCCTGTTCCCAATGGGTCAAAACTCTGTGCAGCAATAGTCAAGATAGTAGCAGCAGGTCCTACACCAAGTGTTTCAATATCAAACATAAGTGAGCTCATGTTAAGAATTATACTACAAAAAACAGATGGTGTCAATCATTAAATCTGCCATAGTGTATTGTAACACACTTCAGGCACACACAACTTAACTGGTTAGATCAATGCCCAATTGGGTGTCAAACCATTCTGTTATGCCAAATGCAGTGGGATGAAACTTGTCAATTTGTTGTAAGTTTCGTTCAGCACAATATTCATAAGGTGTGGCGGCCTGATTGAATTTGTTCCAATTGACCATGTTGTACAGTCCTGATGTGGTGTCAATTTTGCCCAAACAATGCTCCAGTGCCAACCATTGCGGCCAACGATCAAATCCAATGGTACGATATTTGGTGTTGGTCACTTTGTCTACTGCATCATCATAGCTTTGATCTACGTCGTAGATAAAACTCATGGTGTAGTTGATCTTGCGAGACTCCAACAGATCTTGAATTTCTAAGATTGCTGCCAGTGTTGTGTCTGTGGCTGATCTAGCAGTTTGACGCAGGTACTGGTCACGAAATTGAGATTTCACTGTGTCTGGGCATACATCATCAGATTGCCAACTGCCGGCTATACCTCCAGAATGATACCACACCCATTGTTCCATCACTGATATGTACGTGTACTTGCTAGGTGTTCTAATGTGTGTTTTTAGTGTGATTGGTACGTCTATGCGATTAATACCAGACCAAAGTACCACCACGTGATCGTAGGAATTCCTGAACAATTCATGCTTTACTCGAGCGGCAATGGCTCTGTTGCCAGCTGCTGGTGCGTCAGCAAATCGAAATCGTGTGTGATTGATATTGGGTGCAGGATTTGAATATCCTGCTGCTATTCCTGCAAAACTGCATCCAGCTATCAACACTGAGTTCATGGTGTTGTGACCACTACTTTCCAAGACACAGTAGGCTCATCCCAGTGGTAATTTTTACCATCAGTTGGCATTGATGTGGGTGCTTGCCACAAGCAAGTGGTTTCATCCAATATCCAACTGGCATAAGGTTTAGGTGCATAAAATGCATCTAGATTTTGATCGTAAATGTAACCCACACCAGCATAGTTTTTTCTCAATGGTGTTCCGCCCAGGCGATGCTGCCCGCCCGATGTGTTGTAACTGGTTTGCACCCAGGCGGCAGGATCTCCCCAAAGTCCTGTGTTGAGAACATCCTGTTCTATAACTATCACTTGGGTAACGATACCATTTTCTACTTTTGCAAAATGACTCATGTTGTGTTGTTCCTCTACAGGTGTATTTATTGGCATTTTATACGAGGTTTAGCCAATCACAAAGGTGATCGGTTGGGCGCCATCCACATATCGACGAAGATCTTCAAGCAATAGATCCATCTGGGTTTGAGCTTCCGATTTCATGGCCGCACCATTGAGTGTGCCGCCACCTTGAGGTCCGGCGATAGTGCCAAATTTCTCACGTGCTTCGCCGATGATCATCTTGCAGCCAGCTACCATGTAGTCACGTATCCATTGCTGTATCTGATAGTCGCTCAACAGATTAATTTCGGGTTTGAGCTGGTAACACCATATCAACACATTCTCTCCGGTGTTTTTGGGATCGCGGATCAGTTGTAGTTTTTTGTTCACAGGATTCCATGTGTAATTCATGAATCCCCCAAACATCTTGGCTGCCAGTTCCACGTACTGGCTGTAGAAGTCATACGTGGCCAAGCCTCCAGCCACGTTGAAGTTCATGAGATACACATTGATCGATGCTTGTGCAAACGGATCAAAGTTTGATGCAAACGGTCCGGTGGCATCACCAAATGTGCGGCGGAATATCTGTCTCACACTTTGCACTTCTTGCGGCAGTGTGTAGATGTTGAGATCTCGAATCAACTCCATGAAGATATAAGCTTCTTCATATGCGGCGTTGGACCGCTGTCTAAAAACACCTATGGCTCGCTGATATGCTGCTTCATAATGTTCAGGATCCAACTCAAGATCAATTATCTGCCCGCCCAAGGTCAGGCGAGTGTAATCAATCAGAGCTTGTTTGAGTTGTGGTAGTGTTTGTTCAGACATAAAGGGGAACTCCGTTCCCCTTTATTTACCAGCTTTTTAGCACTAGCAAATTCTCATTGCTACGACCATTGAACTGAGTTTCAGTTGTGGTCAAGTCTTTGAAAATCTTTCTTGCAGCCGGTTTGCCTGCAGCCTGCATGGCTTTCAAAGTTTCTGCTGGCTTACGCAGAGTTTTTTGCTGTGTCTCGCTCACTGAGAATCCAATGATTGAACTGCTCTTGATGGTAAAACTGCCAGCATGACTGTCTGCTACCACATGGATCAATTTGCGCTTCTTGGTGTCATACAACCAGGCCTCGCTTTTGTCTACCAGGGCTGCTGCCGATAATCCTTTCAGCTTGAGTTCAGCAAATTCCACACAATGCTTGAACTTGGCTGCCTTTTTCTCCGGGCTCACAGGTTTGACCTTGCGTGGCTTGCGTTCCACTTTCTTGATCTGCACATAGGCACCGCAGTCTGAAATCACAGACTCGCAAAACTTCACGATGTTACGCAGTTGCACCTTGGACAAGTGTGAATAGCCTTCAACCAACTGTGCATCTTTACCGGCCACTACTTTTTCAAAGTGTGCCAGTCTAGTTTTCCAGATATCTGCAATGTGATACACCATTTGTGGTGCCACATTCATACCACGGATTTGTGCAATGGGTTTCCAGTCAGCTGACATCTTGCAACCAGCTGTGACAAAATCATCCAACATGCCTTCCAATTCACCGGCACATTCTTTCATCTTTTCACGCAGCCGATCCTGGATGTTGGGTTTGACAGCTGAGTCCGCCTCTGCCACTTCTGCTGCTGCTTGATCTTTGATTGCCAACAGATCATCAATGAGATTGTCCAGTTTGATCTGTTCTTGATCAGTCAATTCCAGGCCCATCATGGTCATGCGGCACAGCCAGCCTGTGGTCAGTCGTATTTGACTGTCACTCAACGAACGGATTTTTTTGGCATCTTTTGTTCGTTTGTGCATTTCCAAATAGGCCACAATCATTTCCTTGGCTTCTTTTTTGCCGTAGAAATAGTTGTACCAACCAAACGCATTGCTCATTGCGCTGATTCGGTTGCGATCTTGTTCAGGCTGCACACGCCATTCGGGTTCGTGCCCCACGTATTTGGTATCCGGGCTGCGCGGATTCATTGATTTGATTGCGGCTTTGGCTGCTAGGGTTGCCATGGGGTTCCTTTGGTGATTGTCATGTTGTAATTATAACTGAAACAGAATTTCCAGTCAACCTGGGCATAAATACAAGATGACTTTCACTCAAAGCAAATATACTCGTTGGTACTATGATATTGTTGATCGTGCCAAACCACGAAAGTTACCATTAGATACATATAAAGAAACGCACCATATTATTCCTCGTTTTAGGAGGTGGTAATAATATAGGCAATCTTGTAGATCTCACTGCTCGTGAGCACTTTGTTTGCCATTGGTTACTTACCAAAATGGTAAATGGAGCAGATCAACAAAAGATGGCCTATGCTTGCAAAAGAATGATGCATAGTAAAAATTCTAGTCAATCCAGATATCAAATTACATCAAGGATATACGAGAATCTTAAAATTCAATTAAACGTAATACTTAAAAATAGGCAGTTCAGTGAGCCCTGGAAAGAAAAATTAAAACAAGCGGCTAGAAAACGTGCTGACAACGAGAGCATCGATGCTAAAGAAATAAGAAGAAAAACTATGATTAGTGCTAATAAGTCTCGCAAAGGTGAGAAACGATTAGCAACTACGGGTGACAAGAATCATATGTTTGGAGTCAGACTAACTGGAGAGAGCAATCACTTTTTTGGAAAGAAGCACACAGAAGACACTCGTGCAAAACTTAAAGTTCCAAAACCCAAACTTCAATGTCAGCATTGTAAAAAAATTGTAGGTGGTCGGGCAAATCTAGTACGCTGGCACAACGACAATTGTCAATTAATGTTAGGAGAATTAAAATTCCACGCCTAAGTATGTACCGGCCTAACCGGACTCGAGATTATCAATTTTTAGACCGCATAATTGGTGAACAATATACAGTTGGTGGCCTGGATTTGTACTGCCACAAGTATCTAGGTCCCGAAACTGGCGGCACTGATTCGGCATTTTCGGGCAACGCAGACGCCACTTTGCCAATTTACGAAACACTCAGCCCACTGAATATACAAGATTTGCTGCTGCTGGAAAATAGAGATCGGCAATATGACCCAGATGTGTATGTCATGCGAGGCGTGTACAACTCGCAAGATATTGACTTTGATCTCACCCAGTTTGGCCTGTTCCTGAACAACGACACGCTGTTCATCACGTTCCACTACAACAAAATGATTGATACATTTGGACGCAAGCTGATGAACGGCGATGTTTTGGAAATACCCAATTTGAAAGATTTCCATCCGCTGAACACCAATTTGCCCACTGGCTTGGCCAGATACTATGTCATCCAAGATGCTGCTTATGCCAGCGAAGGATTTAGCGTGACTTGGTTGCCGCACCTGTGGCGAGTCAAGGCCACCCCGCTTACAGATGCACAAGAATTCAATACCATCACCAACCAACCCATGGTAAGTGAACAGATCTGGGACAACGGCAATTTTTATCCCACTGGTAGTATAGTCAATTACGGCGATGTGTATTATCAGGCCAAGACCAATACTCCGGCTGGCACGGACATTACCAATACCAATTATTGGAGAGAGTACACTCCTCCTACCATTTCAGATTTACAAGGTACCAGGCTCAAAGATACCAACCTCAACGAAGCCATACTCACACAGGCCGACATCGAAGTGCCACTCAGTGGTTATGATATCAGCAAGTTTTACATTTTGCCCACTGAGAATTTGCAACCAGCCAACTCTACCACACTGTATGCTGGCAGTCCCAACACAGTGGATGGCACACAAGGCGGCATGGATGTGACACCACAGTCGTTGGGCTACACTGAAGGTTATCTAACTGGTACACCAACATCTTTTGGTTACACGGTGGGTTACTTGACCGGCTCAGATGAAGCACCCAACGGGTTGCCAGTCACACCTGGAGTGAGTTTTCCGTTGAATCCATCCTTGGGAGATTATGCATTGAGACTGGATTATCAACCCAACAGACTGTTCCGTTGGGATGGTGTGCGTTGGGTCAAACTGGAAGATGCAGTACGTACCAATCTCAACAATGGTTCTGTCAATGATATCTTGAAGAGCACCTTTACTAACAATACATACACTGTGCCGACCACTGATATGGGCAATATACCCAGTCGTCAAAGTCTCAGTGAAATGCTCAAGCCCCGGGCTGACAATGGTGACAACGGTGGTAACTTGCCACCAAAACCATTTCCGCCCACACAACCAGGACAAAAATCCAGTTGAAATAGTTTTTCTACCTTGATGCATAAATAAAAGATGCACATTTACAAAATAACAAACACCGTGAACAACAAAGTTTATATAGGACAGACCGTTCAAGCAAATCCCAAAATGCGTTGGTATGCACATTTGGCCGACGCCCGGCGTGGTAAGAAAAGTTATTTGCTTGATAGTATTAGAAAATACGGTAAAGAATTTTTTGTTTGGGAAATCATTGATGTTGCTAATACCTTAGATGAACTAAATGTAAAAGAACAACGATGGGTGCAATATTATCGTACCAAAGGCACAGTAGTTTATAATAATCGTGAAGCAGGCGGAAATAAAACACATAGTCCTGAAAGTATTGAACGCATGCGGACAGCGCAAAAATTGCGCCATGCTACTACCAATGTAGGTGGATGGAAGCGTCAAGACGGTGGCCCAATGAAGGGCAAAGTACACCCAAGAAAAGGAATTTCAGGAATGTGGACTATGACAGAAGAAGCAAAAGAAAAAATACGTCAGGTACAAATAGAAAAAAGCGGTACTCGAGGTAAAACTTGGAAAACCATAGACGGCAAACGAGTGTATATGGTCAAGGAGAATCAAAATTAACCAATTCTTCTACGACGAACAAATACGTAGGTTCTTGTTGCAGTTTACCAGAATGGTATCCGGCTTTCAAGTTCAATACGGTCGCGACGGAGAACAAGCTGCGCTGCTGCGAGTACCAGTGAGATATGGTGATTCCACTAGAAATGTGCAGACCATATTGCAGGAAAATTCAGCCAGCAGTTTGCCCAGCACACCCTTGATGACTTTTTACATTTCATCTTTGGACTATGATCGCCCTAGAATGCAAGAACCCTATCACGTGAATTCAGTGTCAATTCGACAGCGAACCTATGACAGTGCAACAGACACTTATGAAACCACACAAGGCAACGCATTTACTATCGAACGCCTGATGCCTGTGCCTTATAGATTGGGTATTACCTTGGACATCTGGACCAGCAATACCAATCAAAAACTACAGCTCTTGGAACAGATTTTGACCTTGTTCAATCCCAGTTTGGAAATACAAAGCACAGACAACTATCTTGACTGGACCAGTTTGAGTGTGGTAGAACTGGACAGTTGTACCTGGACATCGCGAACCATCCCGCAAGGCACAGAAAATCCCATTGACATTGCCAGTTTGAAATTTGGCCTGCCAATTTGGATCAGCTCTCCAGTCAAAGTTAAAAAATTGGGTGTGATTGAACGTGTGGTTGCCAGCATGTATGATGCTGACGGCGATTTACACAATGCCATAGAAAACAATGATTTGTTGTTGGGCACAAGACAAGTGATCACTCCGTACAATTGGGCAGCAGTGTTGATCAACAATCGATTGCAGTGTTTGCAACAGCAGAGTTTGGCAGAAGAACCAGACAACGAATCATTAACTCCCACTCAGATTGTGTCCGGCAGCAATTTACAATGGACTGCGGTGATCGGAGTATATGGTGTGTTACGTCCGGGTATCAGTCAAATACGTTTGTTGCAAGCAGATGAGACTGAGGTGATTGGAACCATAGTGCTGGATCCTTCGGACAATCGATTCTTGTTGTTTGACGTTGATCAAGACACTGCTCCACAAAACACCCTGGATCCTATAGATGCCATTGTGAATCCGTTGACTTGGGCACCAGCACCAGATGATAGCAATCTGGAAGGTGTGAGATATTTGCTGACCGAGGCCACTGGTTCTTACGACAACGAATACCCTGCTGTGGCCTGGATTGGTCAAAACGGTCGCCCGCTGATTGCCAAAGCCAATGACATAATTGAATACAGTGGTAACTATTGGCATGTGGTGTTCAATGCTGAAGGCAGCACAGACATTCAGTACGTTACCAACATCACCACCAGCATACAATATCAATGGACCGGAACACAATGGATCAAAAGTTATCAAGGAATATATCCCGGCGGCACCTGGAGTCTGGTACTTTGAAAGCAGTGGGGGTTTGGTTCCTTAGTCAAGGCACCGGAAGATATCTGTACCTGCTACGCAACGATGCGAAACATCCGGGTTCATGGGGCTTGCCCGGCGGCAAGATAGAAACTGGCGAAACATTACTGGGCGGTATGGAACGTGAGTGTGTGGAGGAACTGGGCAGTTTTCCCACTTACACACGACTGGTGCCACTGGAAAAATTCACATCTGCCGACGGCATGTTTGAGTATCACACCTGGGTGTGTGTGGTTGATGAAGAATTTATACCAGTGCTGAATGATGAGCACCTGGGTTATGCCTGGATAGACCGAGGCACCTGGCCTCGCCCCATGCATCCGGGCCTGTGGAGCACAGTGAATCTTGAAAGCATACAGACCAAACTGGAATCAATTGAAAACGCATTTCGGCGCAACTGACGTTTAGAAGAATAGAAAAAAGTTGCCGCCAGCAGTGTAAACAACACCGCCAAACACCCATCCTGTGTTGTTGCTCACATTGGTTGATGTTGCTCCTGCCTGCCAGGTGGCACCACCAGTTGCATTGGAGTCACGAATACTCAAATAACCAACGCTCACAGCGCCACTGCTTTTGCTCAATGTGGCCTGGGTGCCTGCCAAAGTGCTGTTGATTGTGACCAAGTTGCCAGCTGTGCCTGACAAGGTAAAATCAGCGAATGTTTGTGTTGTGCCAGCAGTGAATGTAATTGTGCTGGGTCTTGTGGTTGCAGTTAGATCAGCGAATGAATTGCTGTCAGCAATGGTCAGCGCACCTGCACCTCCCTGATTGAGTGTGGAATACGAGCCTCCGCCGCCAGCAAATGTTTTTGCTGTGGCAGCAGTCATGCTGATAATCAATCCTGTTATGGTTATGCCTGTGGATGCATTGGAAAATGCCGTGGCACCCGAACCAGTTATGGTGTATGTGCCAGATCCTGTCATGGATCTAGTCAGCGTGCCGGTACTGGCAAACGTGGCACTTTGCACAGCATAGGTTGAACAATCCAATGAGCCTTGTGTGAGGGTGAGAGCACCACTCAGCGTGGCAGCACCAGCTAGAGTGGCAGTACCAACCAGTGTGGCGCTGCCAATTGTCAATGCCACTATTGTTTTGCCATTGGTGGTCACAGTACTGGTACCTAACACTGACACTGTGAGTCCAGTGTATGTGCCGCTGGATGACAGTGTCAAGTCGCCGTCAATGTTCAGTGCTGTGGTACCTGGATTGAAAGATGTGGCTCCAAAATCAAGATTGTTGTACCAGCTGCCGGTTGTGAGCGTGGCCACTGAGGCACCTGAAGTAAAATACAAATTAGGAGCTGTGGTTGTTGAACCACCTGATGTGTTACCCACACTGAACGTTCTTGTGTTGGTCATGGCAGCCACAGTGAATCCGCCTGAGCCAGTGTAACTGAATCCACCCAGTGCTGCCATGTTTAGCACCACTGTGGCAGCAGTGGTATGTGTGAGATTGACCACACCCACAAAAGGATTCAAACTAGAACTAGTTGCAGCATTGTTGTTGGTCACAGAGAGATTGTATGTTGAACTGTCTGTTAAAAAACCAGCGCCTTTTACTGTGTTCAACAGCAAACTGGTTTGTGTACCTGTGATAGCAGATATGTTGGTACCTGAACTTTGAGTTGCTGTTAGCGGTGTTGTGGGAACAGTAAAATTACCTGTATATACTGCTACACCTTTTACTGCTCTTAAATTACTAATATAGCCTGGGAAGTAATAAGTTGATTGTTGCCAACCCACCACTGTGCTTCCAAGAGATAAATCATATGCCGTACTGATGGTTTGAGTAGTACCAACTTGTACTCCATTTACAAATATTCTCATACTGGTGCCACTTCGTGTTACAGCAATATGTTGCCATACCCCGTCCGTCTTAGTAGCACCAGTATTATAATCCCATGTATATCCCGTTACACCCCAACCATAACTTGCAGCAGCACTATTATATCCAACAAAGAATCCGCCATTACTAGTTGATGATATTATAAAGAAATCACCTGCATTTGCTGCTGTAGTATTTACCCAGGCTTCAACTGTAAAATCACCAGTGCCAAAATTAAGAGCGGCATTTGAGGGTATACTTAGATATTGACTGGTACCATTAAATGCCACAGAACCTGACGTGATACTGGCACCAAATCCAATTGCACGAGTACCTGCCCCTGTTGAACTGAAAATACCCGTACCCAACGTCACACCGGTAGCCAGTGTCAGTGTGCCAGCGGTGAGTGTATACGTGCCTGTGGTGGTTAGTGAATAGTTGTAGTTGAATGTCGCTGTACCTGCTGTGTGCGTAAATGTTGGTACAGCACCCAACACACCACCGTTATATGTGTATGATCCTGATGTTAGTACAAAACTGGTTGAAGGATTTATTGTTCCACCATTTTGAAGTGTGTGATTGAATGTGGGTCCATTGATTGTAAACGTGGTGCAGGTCCATGTTATGCTATTTTTTCCATCACCGTATATATAAGCAGTGGTGCTGCCAAAATTAGTTAATGTTCCACCAGTCCACGTGACAGTGCTAGAACAAGCTAATGTTGCCGGAGTTGGGTACGCCTGAGAACCACCAACCCATAAATCTTGTGAAGAAAAAGATGTAGCAGGGTTACCCAATACCCATGAGTTGCCAGATCCACTCATGACGGTACCAGCGTAACCGTCAGGAATACTACTAGAATTGTATATCACGCTGCCTGGAACAAGTGTAGGAGATCCAGTGGTTGTTAATACTCCTGCTGTGCATGATCCTGTGAATTTTTGTACCCCACCATCAAAATTACCTGCTGTGATGGTTAGTGTTGTGCAGTTAAAAGTTCCTGCACCATAGGTTGGTGCGGGATATAAACCAATCAGCTGTGTAGTGCCACTGTTATTGATAACCAGTGGCCCTATAGAAGAAGCACTTGATGCAAGTAAAAATCCTGGACCACGCATGTTGGCAGTAAGTCCTGTAAGCACCACTGTATTGTAGGCATAACCATTTATTAGTGAGTTTAAATTCAAACTGGTTGCAGGTAATGTAAATGACTGAGCAGCTGAAAAATCAAGTATGTTGAACCAACTGCCAGTGGTAATTGTGGGCGTGGAACTACCGGTTATTCTCAAATTAGGACTATTGGTTATAGAACCACCTGTGGTTCCAAACACAAATGTTCTTGTGTTGGCCATAGCAGATTGAAAACCAGCATTGAACCCATAATTAGGATCATATGAACTGGTCCATGTGAATCCAGTGGCTGTGGCCATACTCAACACAGTGGTTGCTGCTGTGGTATGTGTGAGGTTGATAACTGCAGGATAAGTTCCAGTAGTACCAAATGTAATTGCCCTTGTACCTGTGCCTGATGAACTAAAAATACCAGTATTCAATACCGCAGCATCTTCCAATATCAAAGATCCAGCGGTAAATGTGTATGTAGCTGTGGCAGCCAGTGTAACCGTCTGACTATTTTTGATTCTTACAGTACCTGCTGTGTGAGTAAATGCAGGGAAGGCTGATATTGTACCACCATTGAATGTGAAAGATCCTGTGGTGAGTACCATGCTGGTTGTGGCAGTTATTGAGCCACTGTCAAAACTTATGGTTGGGCCATTGACAGTGTATGTGGTGCAAGAGGATATGTAAACAGCATTACCATACCAGGTGCCACCTGTCTGTGTAAACACGCCTGTTAGTTTAAATTGACCATATCCACTGAATGGACCATTGACCCAATATCTACATTCTAGTGTTCCAGAAGTAAAGTTAACCGTTGTAGCTGCACATTCAGCATAAATCATAGCAGTTGTGCCAGAATGATTTATTGTGACTGTGCCCAGTATGCCAAATGTGTTGTTTGTGTCACCTTGATACCTTATAAATCCTGAACCCACAAAGTTCAAACTCATACTTGTGGTGTTAAGGCTAAAATAATAACCTGCTCCATATAAAGAATTTATATTCAATGTGGTAGCAGCGATTGTCATGGTTGACAAATTATATATATTAAAATCACCAAACCAACTACCAGTGGTAAATGTGGGCAATTGTGTGGCACCTGTACCGGTTACATACAAACAAGGGGCATTAGCTGAATTGCCACCGGTTGTGCCGCATGTGAATGTTCTTGTTACTGTTGTTTCTGATCGAAATCCACCGGCAACTTGTGTAGGGTCATATGTTGTTCCGTCCCATTTACCTAGAGCATTCACAGTGAGTCCAGTCACAATGGCCATGCTCAACACTGTGGTTGCTGCTGTGGTATGTGTTAGTGCAATGTAACCTGGGCTGGTAGTGAGACCAAAATTGATTGTGCGTGTGTTTGTGTTGGTTGAACTGAATATACCTGTGCTTAATGTTATACTGTCATTGATACTTAATGTGCCGGCTGTGAATGTGTATGTGCCTGTGGCGGTTAATGCGTAACTGACATTGAACCGAACAGTACCAGCTGTGTGTGTAAATGTTGGAACTGCTGCCAGTGTGCCACCGTTGTACGTAAAACTACCAGTTGTTACCACAAAGCTGGTTGAAGGAGTTACTGTTCCTGACGTGAAATTAAAAGTTGGTCCGTTGAGCGTGAACGTGGTGCAGTTGAGTGCGCCAATATTGTTCAATGATCCGCCGGTCCATGTGAATGTGCTTGAACAGGTCAGTGTCTGACCATTGATATCAAGTGTGCCCGAAGTCAATGCACAAGTTGTACACAGTGTAGATGTACCGCCAGTTTGCAATGTGGTTGTACCACTGGTGCTGTTGATTGTCAACGGCCCTATACTGGTATTAGTACGAATGGTACCTGTGCCAAGCATGTTGGCAGTCAATGCAGTAAGCACACTGGTGCTGCTTGCTGAGTATAATGAATTTAAGTTTTGCGTGGTCGCAGCAATGGTAAATGCTGTGGTACCAAAATTCAGTTCGTTCCAATAACTACCAGTTGTAATTGTTGCGACACTTGCTCCACTGACCAAATAAAGAGTAGGAGCATTGGTTATGGTGCCGCCAGTGGTTCCAAACACAAATGTTCTTGTGGTCGACATTGTGGATTGAAAACACCCAGTACCCGAAGCATAAGTTCCACTGCTGGTGTAAGTGAAACCAGTAGCCGTGGCCATGTTCAACACTGTTTGTGCTAGGGTGGTTGTTGCCAGTATGATATTGTTTGCACCAAATGCAATGGAACGAGTGTTGGTATTGCTAGAACTGAATATACCTGTGGTCAGGTTGGCACCCAAAGTCAGTGTACCAGCTGTGAGTGTGTATGTACCTGTGGCAGTCAATGCATACGCAGTGTTAAATGTCACTGCTCCGGCTGTTTGTGTAAATGTTGGTGTTGCTCCCAGCACAGCAGTTCCGCCATATGTGAAACCGCCTGAAGTCACCACAAAGCTGGTTGAAGGATTTATTGTACCTGAACTAAAGTTAAATGTAGGGCCATTCACTGTGAACGTGGTACATGTGACTGTACCAGAAACAGTGAGTGTTCCAGCCAACAACGTGATAGCTGCTGTGGTTTTTGAATTGCCTGTCAAGGTACCTGTGCCTTGTATGTTTAAAATCAGTGCTGTGTAGGTACCTGTGGTGGATAATGTTATGCTGTTTATGTTCAAGGTTGTGGCAGCAATGGTAGAAGATGTTGTTCCAAAATCCAAAAGATTGAACCAACTACCAGTTGTCAGTGTTGGAACAGAAGCACCAGATGTAAATGTCAAACTGGGTGCATTTGCCGATGTGCCACCTGTTGTGCCACAGGTGAATGTTCTTGCGATGCTCATTGCAGCCACAGTAAATCCGCCTGTGCCAGTGTATGTGAAACCAGTAAGTGTGGCCATGCTCAACACTGTGGTTGCTGCTGTGGTATGAGTCAAGTTGATATTGGTACTACCAAATGCAATTGCACGAGTGTTGGTCACACTCGAACTGAATATACCACAAGACAACACAAAGCCGCCTAGATCAAGTGTGCCACTGGTCAATGTCACAGTACTGGTAGCAGTCAATGTGGTTGTGGCTGACAGTGTGGTTGTGCCTGATGTGCTGTTGACTGTGAAGTTTGTCAGTGTGGTATTGGTAGCAGTGTTGATTGCGCCAGTGCCCACCATTGTGGGTGTCAAGTTAGTGTATGTACCGCCACTGGCCAAGGTCAAACTGTTGAGGTTCAGTGCTGTCACTGCTGG
>Ga0214919_10007856_pt1 | contig 14264 bp, 12 predicted proteins | sample LL1503_MetaG_FD_177994 | JGI IMG/M metagenome (GOLD analysis project Ga0214919, IMG submission 177994) | Freshwater microbial communities from Lake Lanier, Atlanta, Georgia, United States - LL-1503 | ecosystem: Environmental > Aquatic > Freshwater > Lake | place: USA: Georgia | collected...
TTTAATACAAGTTATAGAATTAATAAATTTATTGCAAATGGATTGCCAACCGATTGTAAAATCCTATTAAGTAATACAATTAATAATGTAGTTCAATGTAAATTAACATCATTAAATATTAGAAAACCGTTTTTAATCCATAGCACAAAAGCAAATAACAGTTTTGTAATAAAAAAATATGATAACACAAATAATCTCGATTTTTCATGTTCAATAGTAATAGAAAATGGATATTATGAAGACAGCACAGAAATGGAGAATGTTTTAAATAACAAATTTAAAAATTTTAACATTACTATTTCAGGAAATGTAATAGATAATAGCATTACTATTTCAGGAGATCCAATAGATAATAGCAATACAAATTTTATTAAAGCACTAACTTTTTCAATCAACAAAAATACTAAAATTTGCACCTTTGATTTAAGTAATAGTTATAATAATAGCAAATTTAAACATTATGCAATAGATTTTTTAACAAATTATGTTCCACCATATTCGCTTGCTAATATATTAGGTTTCAATAATATTGCTTATGATACATCAAATAATACAAAAGGAAGTCAAAAAATAATAGGACCTAAAACATATAATACATTAAGCAGCCCGATCTTTTTTTGCTTTGACGAAAATCAGAGCGCAATCATTGAAACACATCAGTTATTTTTAAATAATAATCTCTCAAGTGATAAAATATTGGCAAAAATAAATACACACAAAGGGACAAGTCTAACAAACTATTACATATATGAAATATTAGACAATATTGATAATAAAAATAATATTAGGCAATATAGCGGCCCAATAAACATGTCAAGTTTCAGTATTAAAATAATTGATAATTATGGGCTAATAGTTCAGTCTATTCAAGAAGAATTTACTTTTGACTTGGAAATAGTTATACAAGCAACCAGGCTAGTAAATAAATAAATAAATAAATAAATAAATAAATAAATATTCAAGTAACTGTTATGATTATATGTTATTTTTTAAACCTATATATATGGTTAAGTCATTGTTTAACACATTAATAGGGCAATAAATGCCTAAACCATCTACATTAGATCCATATATTCTTGACGTATTTAAAAAATGCGTTCTATTATAACTAATAGCATTAGTATTATTATTATTATTATTATTTATAGTCCATATACCGTTAGTAATATTATAATCTAGCTTAACATTGAAAAATCTTGTATATGTTTCATTTTCATCATTTGTTGTTGCATGTCCAAACATAAGAGCATCGACGTTATCTGCAGCAAAAATATTATCCACAATAGTGTCTGTAAATAAGTCTTTGGCTTTTAACATATTTTTCAAAGGTAAATAGTTAGTTCCATCAACAGAATTCTGAATTGGATAATTAATATTATTAAATTTATATGCATTGCTTATGTCTGTGCTTTTATATATTTTAAAAACAATCCATTTATAACCGTTATTTAATGGATTAATAGAACCACTCAAATCATAAGAAATTGTTCTATGTGTGCTATATGAAATGTCCAAGTTATTATAACTAAAGTCACTACTGTTTGGATATAATGAAAAATCATTGCTAAAAGACGAGTTAATATACAATAAAGTAGACGGCATTATTTTATTGCTATGATTATTATAATGTTTCAATTGAATATTATATAAATTGCTTCCCAAAAGTTGAATATTGCTAATTTCATATATATTTAAAGCATTTAAATCTAATTTGCTAATACCAATAATATTTGCATTATTAGAAATGTCAAAACTGTTATAATCGCAATAATGATGTGTAATAATGTTACTATTTATAGTAACTCCATCCCTATTATTTAAATTATATATTTTTTCTATTAAGTTAAAACTAAAATCGTGATATGTTTTTTGATAATATGCAATATTTACGCAAGAGAAATCATTATATATATATATACCGTTAGCACAAATATCTGCTTGTGGCAATATAATATTTTGACTAGTTAAACTAATATTACTATTAAATGTGCTAAAATTAGCAATTATATTGTTTCCAACAATATATTTATAAATCGAATTAATATTTGCATAAGTTCTGTATAAAATCACTTTAAAAAATTTAACACTTGCAACACTCATAATGTATACAACGTCAGTAGCATTTACAATATTGCTAATACTATTAGCAACCGGATCACCTGTAAAATTATCTATATATATATTATATGTAACATTTGATCCTAGCAAATAATCAACACTAGGGTCACGACTATAGTTTATATTTAATATATATGGATTTGAAGACGGATCCCCAAAATAATTAATAATATTATTATTTGTAATTTCATCTATCAATGAAAAATATCCTTTTAGTCTAAAACCTTTATTACTATAAGTTATTTCATTATCATAAATATCTTCAATAGAATTGCAATTATGAATAATTCTATTATTAGTATAGTTATTCATGCTATAATTATAGTTTATAGGATTAGCTCCAGCATTAGCTCCAGCATTAGCCCCAGCATTAGAAACATCAAAACCGCCATAATTTATAATTTGTTTGAGAACACTATTAATGCTCATAGTTATTGTTACCAAGTTTAAACTATTATCAATAAATTTGCCATAACCATAACGGTAAGGTTCTAAATGTTGACTATCAAAATATGGATTTGTTATTTGAAATGGTTGAATTGAACTATTATTAAATATAAGTTTATGAGCGCTATTAACCACATTAAAGTATAAAACGCTAGCATTACTGAGATCATTATTACTTATGCGTTTGTAACATTCCGCTTTAATTGACATATCAAGACTTGTTCCTATATTATTATTGGATGGCAATAGTGTATATTTTGAAACACTAATGTCGCTATATTCTGAATAAGTATTTGAATAAATATTTTTGACTTTAATTTTGTGTAAATAATTTGAGCCACTCATTAAATTGGCTAATATAATATTAAAACTCATAGTCGAATAAACAGCGCTCGAAAACGATGTGTCAATATTTAGATTATTTATCAAATAAACGCGACTAACTAAATAGCTTGCTAAAGTGTCATTTAATCTATAATCAATATTATAATTTGTTATCTTAGCGTTGCCCGACGTTTCAAGCATAATGCTATTAGCATTATAATATGTTAATGTTACGTAATTTTTGATAGCAACATTTGCACTATAATCACTAGTAGAGCCTATAAATTGCGGCTTATATGGCGGGTTAATATATACAAAACTTAGGTTATTGAAAATTAAAGAACGGTTTTCAATGCTAGGATAATTTGCGCTATAATTTTCACCATATACTCGTATTGAAAATGGTAAGCTTTTACTAATTATATTATGAATTGCTTTATTATAATTATTACTAGAATTGGAACTGTAATTTTCTCTCTGAAAAACATAATGTTTATAATCATATACATTATAATCGCCACTAATAGTCATTTCATGAAGAGGTATCCACATATTATTATATAACGGGTCTAGCTGTGCGTCTACATTTCCGGCAATTTCCAGATAAATTTTTCTAATAAACGGTAAATTTTGCGCATAATCTGCACTATTTGATAATTTGGCAATAATATCATTTTCTTGCATGGCTATTATTAAATCATAGTTCCACCTTAAAGTCATTGAATAAGTATTAACACTTATATCATTTTTGGAAAATTTATATGGTTGTTGCGTTAATATATCAAAAAATGATTGACCCGCTTTATTAATAGCATCATCACCAATTATTTGGTTAGGTTGTGTATTAACATGTGTATTTATTGTTATATTACTACTATTATTTCTATAACCAATCATAGTATAATTATTATATATTATTACTTTTTATAAAAAAGTAATACAAAAATATATTATTACTTTTTATAAAAAAGTAATACAAAAATATATTATTACTTTTTATAAATCATAAAGAATTTCACATTCTATTTCGAGAGATAAATCGCCATTATTAACGTCCAATATTCTACCATATTCATCATATATTTTTATATGCAGTTTATTAATATTTGTTGGACCAAAGTAAATCCTTTTTGGATATAAAAAGGTCTTGGTTCCGTCTTCCTTTGAGTTTGTCATTTTACATAATATATTGTTATCGGTTAAGGTTTGGTATTTAAATGCCGATACAAAAGCATTAGCGTGATTGTTTTGATAATCATTTACTGATAACAAATAATATTTATTACTAAGACCACCATCATAACAATTTTCCGCTTCATAGCTGTTAGCTCCTACATATTTTATAATTGTTTGTTTTCCATTTTTAACAATTTTACTATTTCTAAAACCCATTATCCAGCCTAAAGTCATTTGATTTTTATCAATATTTGTTGCTATATTATAATGCATGTCAGCATTTTCAATATAATCGAAATTTAAACTAAACACATTAACACTTGTAAAAATGAATTTAGCGCTTAGCGAATTATAAATGAGAGAAATGTCGCTCGGCAACTTGCTATTTATTTCTTGAACCAATGAGTTTTCATCATAACCGCCGTCATTAATTTCTATTAAGCTAGTGTCTACATAAAATGAATGGGAGCCGGTTTTTTTTGATATACTATAAATAGTATACGGAAGTTGATAATTAACTACTTGTAGCGAGAGGACTTTCTTAAAAGCAGTGGGCAAATTTATTACAAAATCGGTCGATCTAGAGGTTTCATAATTGTCTCTAAATCGTGTATCAATATTTAAAACCTTTTTATAAGTTTTTATTGTTAAAGGATTTATTAGCCCGCTTTTAACATTTACTTGAAATATTTCTTCTTTCTTGGTTTCTTTGTGTTTAATTATATTATGGTCGTCTTGAACAATTAATGTGTTTTTCTGTTTTTTTTCCACCAATTTATTGAGTTGAATAAAACATTGATAAAAGAAATCCACAAGTTGTGCCTTGTTTTCGCTTATTTCGCTAGTTTCATTAATGTCAACGTTTCGTAGTTTTGCTATTTTAGCTTGCAATTTAGAATATAAAAATTCTTGAGTTAAATCGGCACTTGCTACATCAATATGGAATATTTCAAGCATTTCATCAACACTATAATTTTCAATATTTAAATCCATGTTATTATATATTATAAATCAAAAATATATAATAACTTTATAATAACTTTATAATAACTTTATAATAACTTTATAATGTTATAATAATATAAAAATGGTGTGTTATGGGTCGTGTATGTTTGCGTCGGTTTTTTTAATAGCCAATATATACACTATGTTTTCATGTGCTAATGACAATAATAAAGCACAATTTAAAAATACGTTATCACAAGAGCAGCAAGTATTGTATGAAAAAATAATAGACGAGCGAAAGAAAATATATTATGGCGGATTTCTTTTAGGAATTGTGCTATCTTTTATAGCTGTTTATTTTGGAAAGAAATTTTTGTTTTCGAGCAACCCCAAATCATCTGCGCTACCTAAAATTTGTATGGTTGCAAGTATTACTTTTGTTACTAACTACTTATTTTATATATTATATCCTAAAACCGACTACATGTTGCTACATTTAAATGATAAAACACAAATACAAGGTTGGCTAAACATTTACAAAAAAATGCAGTTTAAATTTCATTTGGGTTTTGTATTGGGAATTGTCGCTGTCATTATTTATTCATATGGCTTTTGTAAGTAAATCGTACTAAGTTTTAACTAACGTAAAAATTTCATCTTCTTCTATATGTTCTAGATCTTCTAGTTCTTCTAGTTCTTCTAGCAGTTCTTCCTGATTTTCTTGATTTTCTTTCACCGCCTAATGTAAGCGACTCTGGTTTATTAATAGCTAGTTTTATTGCTGCTATAGTTTCTCCAGATAATTGAAGCTTATAATATTTTTTGGGTTCTAGACTAGTTGCTTGTGTATCTGAATTAGGTATAGACGTTTGTCTAATAATATTTTTAATAGTATCAAGCATAGTTGATATATGTGTTTCAAAAACTTTATCATTTATGGTAAGTGTTTTATTAGAAAGTAACTCAAGTAACTCTCTTACTTTAGATCCAATTTTATCAATTTCAGTTTCTAGGGTTTCGTTTTGCATTATACTTTTAATCCGTTTAATATCATCTAAAATACTCAATAGATATAATTTAGTTTCTTCAAGATCTTCCGCTTCTTTAGCAAGTAATGATGCTAAAATTATTTTAATATGGTTTATTTGTAATAAAGCGTCTGATTTACTCATTATTTTATAATATAACTAAATATAATATAAATATGAAAATAAAAAAAATAGAGAGATTATAGTATCCTATTTTAATACATATTTGTAAACTAGATTGCTAACTTTTAACTAACGTAAATATTTCATTACCACAATCATAGTCATAATTTGTAATGGTTAATCCGCATAAATTAAATAATTGCTTTAATTCGTCAAGCTTATAAATGTAATAAAACCGTTCATAAATCTTTCCAAATTTATTCCATAATACAATATTATTTCCATAATTATTAAAGCATCGTCGCGTTTTTGGCGGTTGATTGATTGACCATACAGACAATAAAATTTTGCCATTAGGCTTTAATAATCTCTTCATTTCCAATAACGCTTTAACCCTATGCTCTTTACTTTCTAAATGATGAAAAACTGCAATACACAATAATGCATCAGCGCTAGCACTAGGACAAGGAATTGCGACCATGTTTCCACAAAGCACATTTAAATTTTTAGCTTTACAAATTTTAACAAAGTTTTCACAATTATCAATTCCAATAAAATTAAGATTTTTTGCATTATTATTTGCCATATTGCGACCATTTCCGCAACCAATATCATATACTGTTGCGTCTTTTCTCAATTCATTTAAAAATGTATTTACCCATGTCCATTTATATTGTCGACTATTATCAAAATGATCCGCAATTTCTTCATACACGTTTTTTACTTGTGTTTCTTCTATGTCATTATTGTCATTATTAGCAATTGTTGTATTTGTTTCCATTATAACCTTATTTACTTTAAAAATAAAATAAAACTTTATTTTATTCAATTTTTAAATAATAAAAATTATGCTATAAAAAAAATTGATTTCTATTTTAAATATTTAAATTATTAAGCATTATACTATACAGCTATGGACGCCTTTAACTCTAATGCTATTCTCGAAACTATTACGTGCCCTATTACGCATTGTGTTATGAAGGACCCAGTTCAAGGATGTGATGGTCATACTTATGAGCGTAGTGCTATTATGAGTGCATTGGCCATTAAAAGCGAATCACCTATTACTCGCCAACGCATGACTATTAATGATTTAAAGCCAAATATGGCGCTCAGATTTTTGTGTGATAATTACAATGCATGGATTGGTGCTAGTCCTAGGCCTAGCCCTGGACCTAGTCCAAGTCCTGTTCCTAGTCCAGAAAAGAAGACTACTTTAGACGTTACCATGAGTAGCAACACCACAATTAACAATAAATTGCTGCTAACGTTCGATGTAAATAGTGCAAGCATTGGCCACCTTTCGCAAGATATTGTGCTAGTTATTGACCGCTCCGGTTCAATGCATACACCAGTTGAAGCAAAAGATGTTAATGGGCAAAATCTAGAAAATGGACTATCAATCCAGGACATTGTCAATCATTCGGCAAAAACAATTGTCCAAACACTAGACCCACAATCCCGCATTTGCATTATTAAATTTGACAATAACATTGACGTCGTAACACCTCTTATGTGTGCAACAGACGCAAACAAAGTTCAAATTATGGCCTCTATTAATACTATTAAACCAGGAGGCCAAACAAACATTTGGGGTGCGCTTGAAAAAGCACTGCAAATTTTAAATGGTCGCGACGACAAAACAAGAAACAGCGCCATTTTAATGCTTACAGATGGAATTCCTAATGTATCACCTGCTCATGGAGAGGTCGAAACACTCAAGCGACTAAGGAAATCCAGCAATTTTACGTGTCCAATTTACACATTTGGTTTCGGCTACAATTTACAGTCCACTTTATTATACGATCTTGCCAAATATTCCAATGGCGGAAACGCGCACATTCCAGACGGCAACATGATTGCAACAGTATTTTGTAACTTTATTGCAACAATTTTATGCACCGTTGTTATGAATTTACAGCTCCATGTTATTCCAAAGGAGAATAATAGCGCAACATTTGGCAACCTATTGGTCGGTGATTATGCGTATAGTTACGACCCGATTAATCAAAAATATGTTTATGATATTGGAACAGTTCAGCTCCAGCAAGAGCGGGCTATTGTTTTAAATGTTGAAGATAAAATGGACTTTGATTATTATTACACATATACTATTGGAAATCAAGCACTAACTTCAGCAACTACCAGCGTAAATGCTGCCACAATTGAGCGTTGCGTAAATAATGAAGCACTAATTAGCCAGAACTATAGGGCTACAAGTGTAGAATATATTAGAAAAATGATCAATTCTATGCGGATTGGCAATTATTTAAGTAGTCAAGCTTATTATGATGAATTAGTTAAGCTATTAGAAGCAAATAAATGCGCAAGCAGCGCAGATTTTGTAAATGGTCTTCTCAAAAATATTAAAGGCGACTTCGCAAATGTTGGCCAAGTTAAGCTAGCAATTGACCAAAAATATTTTAAGCGTTGGGGAGAGTTTTATTTGGACCAGCTTTCGCGCTCGCTCAATCAGCAAATCAAGCCCAATTTTAAGGATGAAGGCTGTATGTTTGGTGGAGCGATTTTTGAAGAACTTGTAGACAAGTCTAGCGACATTTTCAATAATCTTGAACCGCCTAAACCCTCATTGGTTGTTCATAACCCAACAAGTGGAAATGTGTTCTATAGGAGTTTAGGGTCTGTGTCAGCACCTATTTCAATGTCGGCCTATAATGACCCTCGTGGTGGTTGTGTTGACGCGTATTGTATGATTACTATGTTTAACGGAACCTCAAAGTTATTAAAAGACGTCCAAAAGTTTGATATTATTAAGTCAGTTGATAATAATAACAAGGTTGTTGGGGCTAAAGTGCTGTGTGTTGTGGAAACAATGATTACATCCGGTTATAGGGACTACGTTAATGTAAATGGAATATTAATTACTCCATGGCATCCTATTAAATATGGGCTTCATGGAAAAGCAGAGGAATGGATCTTTCCGGGAGAATATTTTAGCAGTTACAGTTATACATCGTCAAGCATGATTACTCTTGTTCTAGAAAATCACCATGTTATGTTTATTAATGGAGTAAAATGTATTACATTAGGACATAATTTTACATACCATCCAAAATTAAGTCATCCATATTATGGGACATCCAAAGTTATTGAAAATTTGATGTCTAATTTTCCAGAAGGCTATGCTAATGGCAAAATTGCTGTAACTGATGCTAGCATTAAGCCTCAAATATTATCAAATATTACGCAACATGTGGACTATGTTAAGGAATAAGGAAGTAACCGTGTATTAATATTAAGTAAATTATATGGTAATTGCATAAATTGTTTGTTTGTTTGTTTAGTTTGTTTGTTTGTTTGTTTGTTTGTTTTTTTTTCTTTAGCAAAGCATTTATTAAAATGAATATACCATTAAAAGACCTAAATATGTAGACATTATTCCTAAAAATATTATGTTATTAATAGATAAATTATTTAGTAAATAATTTGATACTATTAACGTTGAAACAAGCATTAACGCATCAACAAACAATATTAGTTTACCATATTCTTTAGCATAACTTTTGAAAAATTCCAATATTTTACTGCTTTTAGTATTAACACTATTTAAAAATAGTGCAAATGAAATATCGTGAATTAGTCCAATTAGTACTACATATAATAGTTGTAAGTAATAACTCGACGTTAATAAAGTAGCTATAAAGGTTCCAATAATTAGTGATGCAATATCCATAACATATGCGCCAATACTAAATTGACTATACCATTGTCTAATAGTTTTTCCACTATTTTTATTAAATAATAGGGTATAACCCACAATAGTATCTACTATTATTGATGCAACTATTAATGTAGTAATACTATGATTAATCATAAGATTTATTTATAGTATTATAACATTTTTTTTTATTTTTATTTGTTATTTTTATTTGTTATTTTTATTTGTTATATAATATATAAAATCATTCAAAATATTATATAACAAATATATAAATGCCAAGATATAAGAACAAGAACAAGAAAACATATAGAAAACAACACAGAAAGAGAAGGTTTTCAAGACGTAAACCCATGAGTGGGGGAAGTATATTAAGCGATTTAACAAGCAATTTTCAGACTTTAAAGAGTACTTTTACTAATAATATTACAAATCAAGTAACGACCAATTTATCTGCGCTTAAAGCAAAAGCATTATTAAGATATAATAATGCTAAAGATGTTGTTACAAGAAAAATTAATTGTTTTAAGAATTAAAAACAATAATAAATTATTTAGTTATTAAATGCGTTTTGTCTTGATAGTGGCGGCGGAACACACATGCTTCTATCGCATATGCTTCTATCGCACATGCTTCTATCGCATATGCTTCTATCGCAATTATTATCCATAATTACATCATTGCTTATATTGTAATCATTGTAATCATTGTAATCATTATAAGTCCATTTAATTAATATTATGTTTTCTAATTTGGTGATCTTATCTTTCAATTCGCTTATTTGCTTTATTAATATATCAAACTTTTCTTCAAATTTACTTTCAGGCAACATATAAAATAATAATTTATAATATATTTATAAATCTACAAATATTTATATATTTATAAATTTTGCTATTATAATTTATAAATCATTATTTTATAAATCGTTAATTTATAAATCATTATTAACTATGTCAATAACAAGTAATTTAATTAACATATTAGTATTAGCACAACAAAATATACTTTTAAAAAATGCAGATTTAACAAATATTACGCTAACTAATGCTAACATTCAGTGCTTTGAAACCATGAATAAAACAATGGCCTACAATATAGAGCTATTAAATAAAAGAGTTGACGTACTAATAATCAAACTAATAAACCTACTACTATTTTTATTTGAAACCAAATATAAGTCTGATTTGTTACTTTAAATCGTTTTAATAACTATTTTATTTTATTTTATTTTATTTTTATAATTATAAAATATAAATTTTATAAATGTTATAAATTTTATATATGTTATAAAAAATATTTAAAACTATAACACTAAAAACATTTATAGTGTTATGGTTGCAATTGGTATTGATTTAGGAACTACATTTTCATGTGTAGGAGTATGGAAAGACGGACAATGTGAGATTATTGCCAATGATCAAGGATCAAGGACAACACCTTCATATGTTGCCTTCACAGACACTGATCGCTTAATTGGCAATGCCGCCAAAAATCAGGCATCTCAAAATCCGGAAAATACTATTTTTGATGCAAAACGTCTTATTGGTCGCATTTTTAGCGATAAAAGCACCCAAGACGATATAAAGCATTTTCCTTTCACTGTAATTGATAAAAATAACAAACCAATTATTCAAGCAACTTATAAGGGCGAATTAAAAGATTTTCAACCAGAAGAAATTTCCTCAATGGTTTTAATCAAAATGAAGGAAACGGCGGAAGCATATTTAGGTACAAAAGTGGATAGTGCGGTTATTACAGTGCCCGCCTATTTCAACGATGCTCAGCGTCAATCTACTAAAGACGCAGGAGTAATTGCGGGTTTAAATGTGCTAAGAATTATTAATGAACCAACAGCGGCAGCAATTGCTTATGGTCTTGAACAAACCAAGTCAAGCGAAGAAAAGCACATTCTTATTTATGATCTGGGCGGCGGCACATTTGACGTAACTCTTTTAAGTATTGAAGATGGCGTTTTTGAGGTAAAGGCAACAGCGGGCGATACACGACTAGGCGGTGAAGACTTTGATACTCGCCTTGTCCAACATTTTATTCAAGAATTCAAGCGCAAACATAAAAAAGATTTAGGTGAAAGCAAACGAGCAGTTAGCCGTTTAAAAAATGCATGTGAAAATTTGAAGAAAACCCTATCATCGTCAACACAGGCGACATTAGAAGTAGACAGTTTATTTGAAGGTATTGATTTTACGAGCACAATGAACCGGGCACGTTTTGAGGAATTGTGTGGTGACCTTTTCAGGAAAACATTTGAGCCAGTAGAGCAAGTTCTAAAGGATGCCAAAATCAGCAAATCGCAAATTCATGAGGTCGTTTTAGTGGGTGGATCTACACGCATTCCTAAAATTCAAACTCAATTAACTGATTTTTTTAATGGCAAAGCCCTCAACAAGTCAATTAATCCAGATGAGGCGGTTGCTTATGGGGCAGCAGTTCAGGCAGCCATCCTTTCAGGAGTAAAAGACAGTAAAATCGATGATCTATTACTTCTTGATGTAGCACCCTTGTCGCTAGGCGTAGAAACAAGCGGCGGAGTTATGACAAAAATCATTGAGCGTAATAGCACAATTCCTACAAAGAAATCGCAAACATTTAGCACATATAGCGATAATCAGCCAGCTGTTACAGTGCAAGTGTTTGAAGGTGAGCGCCAATTTACGAAAGATAATAATAAATTAGGCGAATTTACACTTAAAGGCATTCCGCCATTACCGCGGGGTGTTCCGCAAATTGAAATTAGTTATGATTTAGATGCCAACGGAATTTTAAATGTTTCCGCTTGTGAAAAGTCCACCGGAAAGTCAGATAGTATTACGGTCACAAATGATAAAGGCCGTTTAAGCAAAGAAGACATTGAAAAAATGGTAGCTGATGCTGAGAGATTTAAAGACGATGATATAAAAGCGAAACAAGTGATTGAAGCGCGTAATAATTTTGAAAATCTTGTATATCAATTTAAATCTACGTTAAACGACGAAAAAACTGCTTCGCAAATTGATGAAACATTAAAAGAGAAATTAACAGCTATTATAAGTGAAAATATTAAATGGTTAGATCAAAATCACAATGCATCTAAAGAAGAATATGAAACTAGATTAAAAACGTTTCAAGAAGAAATGAAGCCTTTGCAAGAAAAGATGATGGGCGAAGGCATGCCTCAAGCTCAAGCTCAAGCTCAAGCCCAAGATCCAGACATTGCTGATGTAGACTAATATGGAAAACATAGTTTATAATTAAAAAATAATTGATAAAAAAGTATTTAAGTTATATTATTATTATAAATAATATAAGTTAATAATATAATAAGTTAATATAGATACATGAAGCGAATTAAATCTGCACCCGCAAACATTGCCGAAATGGTCAATAGGAAAAAACCGACTTTAGAAAAAGAAAAAGGTTCCGAAAAAATTATACTAATTATTTCTAGGCATGAGCAAAACAAAGATAAAGAACAAGACAAAGACCGTAACCATATTCCAACTTTTACATTTTCAAAGCAATTAGTTCCTTTAAAAAATCAAAAAATAATCGAAAAAACGTTCAATTCTATTATGATAGACTATATTAATGATAAACAATTATTAAATAATAATGATGAAGAAGCGTTCATATTAAGTATTTTATATTATTACTTTTGCGAAAAAATATTTACTAAAAATAATATGCGCGAATTTATGATGTTTATAACCCAAACACTACTTAAATATATATTTACGCATATGCTTCATGACGTTTGTATTAGTAATAAGGATATTATAATCGAAAAACTCATGCTTACTCAACATATTAGTCATTTATAGTATAAATAAGTATTATAGTAATTTTTCAATTTCTGTTCTCAAGTCATCAAGTCTTGGACACATTAACTCAGTATAATCAATAATTATTTTGTTATGTGGGTTATAATAGTTGTAGCGAGGTTGAGCCGGAACAACTGATAATGGATAAGGCCAGTGGCTTGTAGTATATCTTTCTTCAAAGCATGTACGTCTTAATGAACGCTGTAATGCATCATTTTTTATATGATTTTTCGGTAAATAGCATAAATATTGTACTAATCGTTCTTCGTTGCATGTACAATGGCCACAAGTATTTTGGTGAAATGTTCTCGAATCCCATAATACAAGATCACCCGCCTTTACATTAACATAAACCTTTTTATCCTCTAAATTACTAACATAATTTTCATCTAATATAGCCCAATCATATGGCTCGTCAATATTAAAAGTATTAAAATAATGCTCATGAAGCAAGTGACTGCCTTTATACACTATTAAAGTGCGTTCACTATTATTTGTTAAGCTTAAAAACGATTGATAGCAATGGACCCCTTTTTTACGCGACGATTGGTCGGTGTGTGTCCAATAATTATGCTTGCCTTCAAACTCGCTAGCATAATAGCA
>Ga0214919_10007857_pt1 | contig 14263 bp, 14 predicted proteins | sample LL1503_MetaG_FD_177994 | JGI IMG/M metagenome (GOLD analysis project Ga0214919, IMG submission 177994) | Freshwater microbial communities from Lake Lanier, Atlanta, Georgia, United States - LL-1503 | ecosystem: Environmental > Aquatic > Freshwater > Lake | place: USA: Georgia | collected...
ACTATTTTCAATGACATATAAAGGAACGGGTTCTCTCTCATTATCAATTATCATAATTGAATTAACAAATGATTCATCCTCTAAAATATCGCCTAAACTAATATTTTTAATAAGTTTAATAGTTCCATTTTTTAATTTAATATTTGTATTTGGATGAAAACATTTTCCTAATGATCTAACTAGTTGTCCAGGAGGTCCATTCCACGAACTTTGCATTGTTTTAACACTACCGTCCATAACATATAATAGTGATACCATGATGCCAATTGTTTTTCCCATTAGATCTTTAATTCCAATTGTTATTTTTTGGAATTCAATAATTAAATTTAAGAAAACGCCAAAGATGGACTGAACTATATTGGAAAAAAAAGTTCTAATTTTATTGAACATTGCTCGAACATTATTTATATCCTCCATAAACCCTCCAAGTGAATTACTTATAGAACCTGTTGCAAATGATAATGGTTGTAGTAGGTGACCCATGAAATTTTTTTGTATAGATTGAACACAATATACAAAATTTTCTTCTATATTATCTGCTAAAGGCATATACATAGGATTACATCGATACAATGGCCAGTTTTTTTTAATTTCTGCTGCTTGACTATAATAAAATACGGCAGATACATATATTGCGAATGCTAGATTTACATATAAAAAATTTACCCAATTTTTTCCAGATGGCATAACTTATATTATAAATATAAATTATAAATATAAATTATAAATATAGTTTTTAATATTTTCTGCTTTTCTTACTTTTTCTACTTTTTTTGTTTTTATAGTTGCGCCTAGTATTTTTTCTTGTTTGGCGTTTTCTCCTGAAGCCTCCCATTTGCGTAGCGTATTTATCGTTTGTAGCATTCATAACACTTCGAGTAGATATAACGGAGTTTGCAGCAATTAAATTATTTGGGTTGCTTTCAGGACCACCTTGTGGTTGATATAGCATATGAAATTGAGGAACCGTAATAGCCCCTCCTCTCCATTTTCTTTTTCCACCAGCCATTAAATTATTTGCGTTCGTTTGCATTTGTGCTTTATTATTAGCCATCATCATAGCAGATTGAGCAGGCGTCGAGCCAATCATTGATTGTTGAGTAGGATATAACATTCCGGGTATGTTTTGATTAGAATTAGTCATATTAATATATATAAATATTTAATTAGTTTAAAAATAAAATACTAAATATTAGTATTAATTATGGACGATAAACAACGATTGCAGTTATCTAATATGATTAAGGTAAACAACGTAGAAGACCAGACGGAATTAATACGCAATTTAAAACACAGTCAAATATTAAGAACCGACGTAAATAATATGATTTTACTTAAGTCTAAATATAAAGGTGATGATGAGAAAATGTATAACGAATGTATTAATGAGTGTAACTTTTTATTTACGTATTATACGGACATTTTTAACAAAATTCGAAAAGACGAAATTAGTATAAATATATTAAACAAGTTTATCGATATTTTAAAGCGCATTGAGGACGGCGAATTAGACCAGCACGAAGGTTCATTTGCGGTAGGAACTCTTTTAAAGGAATTGTATATTGACAGTGCTTTAAAAAAAGCGGACAAATTGGACGAACTAAATGAAAAGGAAAAGGTAGAACCCAAAAAAGCAGAGGTTAACGTATCATGGAAACAATTTAAGAAGATGAATAAATAAACAAACAAAAGATAAATGAATAAACAAACAAAAAGATAAATGAATAAACAAAAATAACATAAAAATATCTATACATATTTATGTAATTATGAGTAAAAAATATTCCACTACTACAAAACTAGTAATAGTAGAATCACCCGCAAAATGTAAGAAAATAGAAGAATATTTGGGTCCAGGATATAAATGTATGGCATCGTTTGGACATTTACGCGAAATTGCTTCTCTCAAAAATATTGATATAAAGAATAATTTTACTCCAACTTATACTATTATAGATAACGCTATAAAAAAAAAGCAAATAGAAAATTTAAGGAAAGCCATAAAAGACGCCGATGACGTAATACTTGCTTGCGACAATGACCGCGAAGGGTCGGCAATTAATTTCCATCTATGCGAATTATTTAAACTAGATATAAATAAGACAAAGCGTATTATATTTAATGAAGTAACTGAGCAAGCCCTACAAAAAGCCATAAAGAACCCTACTCTTATAGATATGAATGAAGTTCACGCACAGCAGGCGCGTCAAATACTGGATTTACTTGTGGGATTCAAAGTATCGCCGATGCTTTGGAAATTTATAACGAATCCAAAAGGGAAAGACCATGCTCTTAGCGCAGGAAGATGTCAAACACCGGCATTAAGATTAATTTATGACAATCAAGAAGAAATAAAAGCATCTGAAGAAAAAAAAGTATATAACGTAACTGGATATTTTACAAATTCGAATTTAGCATTTGAACTTACTCCACAAGGAAAGTATGAAACCGAAGAAGATATTGTTGATTTTTTAGACGAATCCGCTGATTTCTCTCACATATACACTTGTTCAACGCCAACAAAAATTTTTAAACAACCGCCAGAACCTTTTACTACATCAAGACTTCAGCAAGTTGCCAGCAATGAATTACACTGGTCGCCAAAAGAAACCATGAGGATCTGTCAATTGCTATATGAAGGTGGATATATAACATATATGAGAACAGATTCGAAAACATACAGTAAAGAATTTATTGAGTCAATAAAGTCGCACATTACACGTACATACGCTGAAGGTGAAAAATACATAAATGAAAATATCGATAATATGATTACAAACGGCGGTTCTACAAAAGTAGAAAAAATAAAAACTTCAACCAAAACTAATAAACCCGACAAAAAAACCGACAAAAAAGATATAGACAGTCTCAGGCAGGAAGCACACGAAGCAATCAGACCTACAAATATTTCTATCTCAGAACTCCCCGAAAAAATGGATAAAAGTGAACGGCGAATGTATAAACTCATTTGGGAAACGACATTAGAAAGTTGTATGTCTCCGGCATCCTTTTATTCTGTTACGGCAAATATTTCGGCATGCCAGAATACAAAATTTGTGTATACAAGTGAATTAATTGATTTTCTAGGATGGAAAATAGTAGCCAACAAATCTTCCCCCGCAAATAAGGAATATCACTATCTCCAGCAAATAAAACCCAACTCTATTATTCCCTACAAAAAAATATGTTCAAGAGTAACAATTAAAGGTTCCAAGTCCCATTATACGGAAGCCAGACTTGTTCAACTATTAGAGGAAAAAGGAATAGGAAGACCATCTACATTTTCTTCTCTCATTGATAAGATTCAAGAACGTGGTTATGTTAAGAAGGAAGATATAAAGGGCAAAGAAATCATATGCAAAGACTTTGAATTGGAAAACGACGAAATAAACGAAATAGAAACCAAGAGAGAATTTGGAAACGAAAAAGGTAAATTAGTTATACAACCATTAGGAGTTATTGTGATGGAGTTTTTAGAAAAACATTTTAATGAATTATTTAATTACAACTATACATGCGTTATGGAAGAGTCATTAGACAAAATAGCAAAAGGGGAAATAATATGGTTTGAATTATGCGATAAATGTAACAAGGAAATAGAAACGTTGTTAGACGGACTAAAAGATGAAACCAAAATAGAAATAAAACTAGACGACAATAATACATACTTAATCGGCAAATATGGTCCCGTAATAAAATGTGTCGAAGAAATAAACGGAAAAGAAGAGATAAAATTTAAACCAATCAAAAAAGATATAGACGTAAAAATGATTGAAAACGGAGATTATACTATTGAAGAAATGATTGATACAAACGTAGTAAAAAAACAATATGTTTTAGGGCAGCATAATGGTAATGACGTTATATTGAAAAAAGGAAAATTCGGCCTTTACATTAGTTGGGGTGAAAATTCCAAGACATTAAAAGAATTCGGAAATAGACCCCTTGAAAACGTTACATTTGATGAAGTAAAAAAATATTTGGAAGAAGGAAGTAATATAATTCGAGAGATAAATTCTAGCACGTCTATTAGAAAAGGACCCAAGGGAGATTATTTATTTTTTAAAACGCCTAAGATGAAGAAACCGCAATTTTACGATATAAAAACTTTTTTAAATGAAGCGAATACGGACTATAAAATATGTAATTTAACTATTTTAAAGTCGTGGATAAAAGAGAAATACGACATAACTATTTAAAGAATATCTGTTTATAAAAATAAATTTTTAACGCATTGGTGGGTAAACGACGGTATTAGATGTTCTTAATAATTGTGGCATTTGTAATGTAAATTCAAGAACAAATGAAAAATTAAATACACCAAAATTAACAACACGACCATTGTGATATCTTATTTTAATTTTAAATCTTCTCATCCTCTCAGCAGGAGGATAATAATATTTATATGGAAGGGAATCTCTATCAAACCATTGTGAAATTGGAGTAGTAGGGACCGCCATTTTAGCGAACGCAGCATTAACGACACCGTTTGTGTTGTGTGTTTTCACGGTGTATTGACTAATATTATAAGGGGATGTTTCATCAATACAATTTTGTCCTTCAATTTCCATATACATATATGCGGGTCCCATTAAATTAATTTTATATTCACATTCAACCCATTGAACTTGAGAACCGACAAATTCCGGATTAGGAATAAGCCAGAACCCATCATCACCTGGAAAAACATCACCATAAAAAAAACGCGGAACAGCACGTCCATTTAAAGTTATAAAATCTTCCGTTGCGACCTGAATCGTCCCATTTACAGATTCAGTGTTACATCTAGACAATCCAAGGTTTCCTGGCAAACCCCAATCACTAAAATCAGGCAATTGCGATTTAACTTGACAATAAACACCATCTAATTGTGATTGTTTTAATACTTGTACTTCGTTTGTCAATATAAATCCATCACACACATTTCCAAACCATATTTTTAAACTAACATTATTATAGACAATAACAAAATTTTTATATCCTCCCTGTAAGTCTAGTTCTATTAAGGCATCAATGTATTCTTGTTGTAGTTGAGCATTTATAACAGGATCTGGGTCCAAAGTTGCAGTAGATTTTTCTGTGAAATATTTTCTCAGCCTAAAGGTAACCACATAATTAAATTTATTCGTTAATTCAGTAACAATTTGACCTGGATTATAGAACCCTTCTTCGATTCGAACAGAAAAATTTTCATCTTTAGAATAAAATAAGCATTCAAAAATCTTTTCAATAAGATTATTTGCCACATTGTTAATGTTAGGATTATAAGGATTATTAATCTTAAATGTCATAGTTGTGTTACCGTTTAAATCAGAAAATGTATTGTAGTTTGCTGGAAATGTCCATTGAACCAGTCTCAATGATGCTACATTTAGTAAATCTTCCGGTATATCAATTTCAAATTCAGCGGAATTCGGATATCTTATTATATCCCTATCTTCTGAATGTATCGAGACAAATTTTTTATAATACATATATTCTTGTGAACTTTGAATTAATGGATGACTTGAATTAACATTAAAATTATTAGAAGTAAATGTATTATTGGACCTTTGTTGACCCGGTAGAAACCCTATTTCTGACATATATTATCATATGATATTTTTTTTATATAATAATTCATTTTTTATATATTAATTCATTTTTTATATATTAATTCATATTAATAAATAAAAAAAACAATACATTTATATTATATAAATGTCTAATAATAATTTTGGTTCAATAGCAAATTATGGTGGAAGGCAACCTGATAATTTTCAAAACACAAAGCAATTCGTTAACGGCAATGGTTCTTATGCGAATTGGATTTTTAAAAAACAGTCCAACGGATTGTTGGTTCAAACCACCGTAAACAAAACGGCGCCCGTTTATATAAACACAGACCTATACGTGAATGGTTCTATATATAATACATCCGACGCTATTTTAAAAGAGAACATTATAGAACTTTCACAAGAAAAAATAAATAATTTATTAAAACTGAACCCTGTTAAGTATAACTTTAAAAGCGATTTAAATAAAAATATTCGATACGGGTTTTTAGCTCAAGATGTTGAAACATTATATCCGGAGTTAGTTAAAAAATGTGATTCAGGTTATAAAACTGTAAACTATATAGAGTTAATCCCCCTTCTTGTATCAAAAATTCAAAGTATGCAAAACGAAATTGACGAATTAAAAAGCGAAAAAAAGACATTAAGAAACGATAGTAAATAAAATTATTATCATATAATATTATAAATGTCAGAATGGTATTCAAGTGTGTATAAAGCATTTATTGTGGCAGGAATAATAGCATTTATTGTTGGTATATTTTCTTCAGGAGATATTTCAATCAATTCATATATTTCTGGGTACTGTATAATAATTTTAGGTATTATGATGATACTTACTCTATTAATAAATAATTCATTGAACCCAAATCCAGGGGTGTCATCATTCGGAATATCACAATCAATTTTAATGACAATAGGTCCGTTCCTTTTGATGTTAGGTGTTATATCTTTTATTTTGTATTTATTAATAACATACAAAGAAATTATTGTTGAACAAAAAGTGTCAAGTGGTTATTATACTTTTAGTAATATTTCTGTAGTTCTCTTATTGTTTCAATTATATATAGTTTATTTAAATATCAGTTCGCAAAAATTTGAACAAACGGGTAAAATAACAAAAGTAACCGCTAGTCTTATTTATTTATTGGGTGTTTTAGGAACTATAACTTCAATAATTCTGTATACTATGTTACGTTATTTTACAACAGATGGATTTACAACCATCATATAATTCCATATAATTACATAGTCGCATTGCTTACATAGTCGCATTGCTTATATAGTCGCATTGCTTATAAATTTATATGTTAACCCATAGTTGTATTGAGTTTCCCAAATTCCAGATATTTTAAGAATAAACGATGCGGTTGACTTGTTTCCAATATCTGTAAATATTTTAATATTACCATTTTGTAATTGTTCATAAATTTTAAATTGTGGTATTTTATTGTTTATTTCAAATTTTCTCAATAAATTTTCTTCAATAATTTTTACGTTGTCAATTATATTTCTATGGATTGTTACGTTAAAATTACATCTATATTTAGTATAATATTTTTCGCATGTTATATCATTTAACATAACTAATAAATATATTCCATTTAAAACTATATTATGTGTAGAATAAATTATTCTAATAAAACTACCCTCTGTCATAATATTATTTTTAATTGGTTCGCAAAAAAATACATTGTTTTCATCATACTGGTCAATTTGTTTTACTATATTCATAAGGTTAATATAATATGTCCTATTATATTTAAGTTATATATTTCATGATTATAATGATTTTTTATTTCAAATATATATTTGGGTTATAATTCAAATAAAGAATATTTATTAATAATACTAATGAAGTTTTATGAAACCCATTTTGAAGAATATATAAATGAAAATAATAGAGAAAATTTACACCCGAAACTTGAAAAAATATATAACAACTTTCCAAAAACAATTCAAGAATTAAAAAATTTAATATTTTTCGGTCCGAATGGTACAGGGAAATACACACAAATGTTAAAATCTATAAAAAAATATAGTCCTACAGAATTAAAATACGAAAAAAAAATAAGTTTGACCTACAATAAGATACAGTATTTTTTCAAGATTAGCGATATACATTATGAAGTGGATATGTCGTTATTGGGTTGTAATTCTAAACTATTATGGCATGAAATATATCAGCAAATTATAGATATTATATCTGCTAAGAGTGACAAATCAGGAATTATTATATGTAAATATTTTCATGAAATCCATAATGAATTATTAGAAAACTTTTACAGTTACATGGAACAAACCGCAGATAAATCAATAGACGTAAAATTTATATTAATAACAGAAGAGACCAGTTTTATTCCTGATAATATATTGAATTGTTGTGAAATAATAAACGTTAGCAGACCAACTAAATCGACATACATTAAATGTATCAAATCGAAACTGCCAACTAAATTAAAACTTGAAAACATCACAAACATAAAAATTCTTCATATTTACAACGAAGATTTAATGTTACAATATAAAATAATTTGTAATAAGATTATTAGCAATTTAATAAACATTAATGAATTTCATTTTCTAAAATTTAGAGATATATTGTATGATATATTTATTTATAATTTAGATATTACAGATTGTATTTGGTACATCCTCTCTTCATTGGTTGAACAAAAGAAAATTAAAAGAGAAGATTTATCAAATATACTAATAAAAACGTATACATTCTTTCAATATTATAATAATAATTACAGACCGATATACCACGTTGAAAACTATTTATTATATTTAGTAAAATTAATTCATAATTTTTAATTTTTAATTTTTAATTTTTAATTTTTAATTTTTAAATAAAAATTTTAATACTATTACAGTTTAATACTTAAAGTTTATAATTCATTATTTTCTATGAATTATAAAGACGCATTTGAAATATTGGAAATAGATTTATCATCCGTTGGGTATAATGATATGTCACTTGAATATTTAAAAAAACAATACAGAAAACTGGCTTTAAAACATCATCCGGATAAAAATGGAAATACATTTGAATCAAATGAGCATTTCAAAAAAATCAACGAAGCGTACACCTATTTAAAGAATGAAAACAATTTTTTACATGATGAAGAAGATAATAAACAAGATTCACCTCTCTATTATGATGTTTTAAAAGGGTTTATGAAAACTGTTTTTGAAGGAAAATACAATGATTTAATGTCTAAAATAGTGAACGATATAATAGTAGCAGGAAAAAAAATATCTGTTAAGTTATTTGATGATTTAGATAAAGATACTGCATTAAATATTTACACTTTTCTATCTAATAATCGTTCTATACTCCATTTAAAACAAGAAATATTAGACGCAATTAGAGAGGTTGTTGTTAAAAAGTACGACAATGTTGACGTTTATAAATTAAACCCAAGTATAACCGATTTGTTAAATAATAATTTATACAAGTTAAATATTAATAATGAATTGTTTTTAGTTCCATTGTGGCATAATGAGTCATATTTTGACGGTTCTGGATGTGAAATAATCGTTATATGTGAACCCGAATTGCCGGAACATATTTCCATAGATGATGATAATAATTTAATTTTAGAAAAAAATATTTATGACTGTAAAGAGATATATAATATGATATTAAATAATGGTGTCATTTCTATAAATTTAGGGGAGAAAGAATACAACATATCGGTTTCTAATTTATACATGAAAAAAGAGCAAACTTACAGAATAAAAAATGCCGGATTATCCAAAATTAAAAAGGACATTTATGACGTATCAGAGAAAACCGATATTATAGTTAAAATAACCTTTATGTAAAATAAGTATTTGTGTAAACACGTATTTTATAATTAAATTTTATAAAAAAATAAATTTAACAGTATTTATATTTTTTTATTTTTCTATATTTTTATATTTCTATATTTTTTTATTTTTCTATATTTTTATTTTTTAATCTTTAAATTTATTCCTTCTTCTTAGTAACAATACGCTTCTTCTTTGGTTCTTCTGAAGATGCCGCAACCGGTTCAGGTTCTACAACTGGAGCAACAACTGGTTCAGGAGCAGGAGCAGGAGCAGGTTTTTGAACTGGGGCTGATACAGGAGGTGGTAATTCAAACTCCTCATCCGAATCTTCAACAATCGCAGAAGATGCTCCATCAGGGTCAATGTCATCCTCAGGAGGAGGTAATGTCTTCATTCTAGCAACATCAGATGCCTTTGGTCTAAGGAAGCAAGTTCCCTCAACAATAGAAGATGTCTTGGGTTTCTGAACAATTGCCTGCTTTAAGTTCCAAGTAATAGAAACCTTACCATTTACAAACCATAAACCACCACATTGAATCAAACAAATTACATGCGTCTTTGGCTTCAAGAAATCAAGAGGACTTACGTGTGTTGGACTCTTGCCCTTTAAGAATAAAGGGGTGCCTTCCTCGTCATAAATTTCAGACTGCCAAACTCCCTTCCAGCAAGGAATCTTAACGGTAAGAGTAGGAGGCTTGGTTAAATCCATCTCAGCACCACCCTTCTCCTTCTTAGGATGTCTAAGCATAACATTAAATTTCTCATCCATAACATCAGAACTGGTAATCGTCTTACCAAACCATTCCTTAGAATAAGTCAATGCGTCTGCCTTTACCTTGTTTTCAAGTGCGCGAATAGAACTCAAGAATGCGTCAGAATCAGCATTGCTATATTCAGAGTTCGGAAACTGAAGGGACATCGTAAATTTACCAGTTGGGTTCTTTGCTTGGTCCATACCTTCTTGAGCACCCCATGTTAGCATCAATGGAGTAGAGATAGTAAGACTTTCTTTGAAATTTTTATTGTATAAATTTACAACCTTTCCACCAGTAGGATTCGCCTTGGGAGCAGAGTATGAAAACACACTCACGTCAATATTAGTTCCGTCGATAATTGAGTTAGACATTTTTTATTAGTTTATAGTTTATATTATTGGTTTATCTTTAAATCAATTTTTTTTTAAAATATAAATTAAATTAAAACCTGTTGTAGTTTTCTTACTGTAACGGTAAGAAATTCATTTTTGATATTTAATATTTTACATGTTATATTTTACTCTAACTTAAAAAAGGTCTAAAAATACTTATAACTCTTTTATTTATATAATCTTCATTTACTTTTAATTGTTTTATATAATGTGGTATTCCGTATTTGTAAAGCGCAATGTTTTCCTTAGTGTAACCGTTATCATGCGTAAAACAAGATGGGTATTGACGTTTCATTATAAGTGTTGCTTTGATTTTCCATAATGATTCACTATTGAAATTTATCTTGTAGTATTCTTTATTGGTAATCAAGTGATATTGGGTTATAACAATAGCATTATTTAGTTCACCAACGTAATCTAAAATTATATTTACAATTTCAATAGGAATTGGCACCATTATAAATATAATTTAATGTGCTAAGACCTTTATTACTTTTTTATATTACTTTTTTTATATTACTTTTTTTATATTACTTTTTTTTTATTACACCGACCAAAAAGAAAAATGAGACAAACTTTTTTATAAAAAAATAAAAATTTTGTTATTCTTCTTTTTAATAGTGTAAAAGCACCCTAAAGGGCATTAGACTATTTCACAATTACATTTCTGTAATGGTTAGTCTATTTTATTGGAACTTGTATTCTCTTCTATACTTTTCAGGTCTTTCTCCTGTTTCCATATAAGATTTGAATACTTTTTGGATATTCTTACATCCGTTCTTATCACGATTGATACACCCCTTCCTATTATTTTCCATTTTATATGTTAGGATAGAATGTATCTTCCGTTCTTTTTGTTTTGGGTCTTTCTTGAATTTCAAGCATAAATTTTCGCAAGGTTCTTCTGTTTTATAAGATAAACAAGAAGTTCTAAATTCATCTATATTATACACCTTAAAATGCTCTTGTAATTTCCTTTTTAATGTTAAGTTTGGTGTTGAAATAAAATTTCTCATTTGTTTTCCTATACTCCAATCTCCTATGATAATTATATGGTTTTTACTATATTTCTTCGCTATTTTATTCACCATATTATCTTCTGTTCGTTTCTTATTTATGTAAGAATACCATTTGTATTGACGAAATTGTACTTCTTGATATAACGGAACTAATGTTTTATTTGCTTTTATTTTTGCGGTTATGTATTCTTGAAACTTTTCTATATTACAGGTTTTAGAATTATATTTATTTAATCCTTCTTCTATTTCAGTTATTCCTATTCTGTCTTTGTAATTTTTCAGTAATGATTGATATTTTAATCTTTTTGTTTCTTTTAGATATTGTCTGTTTGTATAAGAAAAATGGTTACCATCATCATCCATCATAGAAAATAAACTTCTTTTTCCTGGGTCAATAAAAATATGTTTCCCTTCCAACATTTCTTTTGGAACTTCATCAATATAATAAAATTCTGGATTTTCTTGTTTTTCTTCTTTCTTGGATTTTTTAGGTTTATCTTTATTTTCTAATCGTTTCTTTTTTTCTTGTTCCTTTTGTATAATTATCTTTTCCTTTTTGATTTTGTCCTTTTCTTCTTTGGTTAGTCTTTTTAATGCTTTCTTTCCTGCCTTCTTTCTATCTTTCTTTTCTTGTTCTTCCTCTACAAAATCATTATGTAAAAATCTTAAAGAAGTAGAAAATCCATCTGTAATAATAGTATAATCAAAAACATAACTCTTTATTTTTTGTGTTATATTGAAAAATGTATCCCAAATAAACTCTTTATTTTGTTCTAAACAATTATACAAATATCCTTTTGTTTTATTTTTTGGTTTTCCTTTATTTTTTCCTGATTGTATTTCTGTTGTTTCTTTAATCCAAACATCTAATAATTTTTGGTGTTTTTCAGTTTCTACAAATAATTCCACTAATGCTTTTGTATCTACTTGAATATGTCTTGGAATAGCGTTGGTTTGTATAGGAAAAAACTGGAAAGATTTTCTTTCTATTTTCTCTAATTCCAAACACATAAAAATCATATGTTTCAAATATTTATAAGGTGTAATTTTAATATCATAATAATAACTGGTTTCATATGTTTCAGGAACAATCTTATACCGATTTTCTTTTAACCAACTATGATATTTTTCATCACAAGTAAGAGTATTATTGAGTATATCATTTTTTACTAAATTGATTTCTTTGTAAAGTTGTTTTTTGAATTCTTTATTTTCCATTTTTTCTTGGTGAATATGTTTGAAATAACAATTTACAAAGCGTTTGATATAATCAAAAAATCGCATTTTAATATTATTTTCTATAGATGTAATCATAGTTGTAGAATAGTAATCTAAAATAGATGATAAATTACTACCATCTTCTAATTCAAATGTGTTTAGAATACGAAATTCTTGTAATAAAATAGCATTATTTCCTTTAGGTTTTTGTCCTGAAGATGATTTCGTTACTGACTTCATACACATAGAAATAGTATCTGTTGTAATTTCAGGTATTTCTTGGTTATTATGATACTTATGAAGAACCCATAATCGCAATAAAAAATATGTTTTACTGGTAATAGCATTTGTTCTAATAATTGCTTTTTGTAAGATTTCCATATTTTCCTTAACTTCTTTTTCTTTGTTGTCATAAATAATAGATGTAATAGGAAGTTTCAAACACCGATATTTATCAGGAGGTTCTTTTTTGGAAGTCATCCTATATAATTATAAAAGAATTTAATTTTAAATAGTTTTTCCGCAAAATTATTTATTCCTAAATATTTTTAGTAAAACAAAAATTTCATATTATAAATAAAAAATTGAAATACTTTTTCATTTATATTCTATATTCATAAAATAGTTAAGATTATTAAAAAATGTCCTGTTCTCGTAGTTCAAAAAGATACATATTTCAAGAAGCAATAGACCATTGCCGTTGGAAAAAGGTATTACGCAATAATGTTCTCGCAAAAACAGAATTCCAAGAACATAACTTACAACAATTTACAAGTAAAAGTTTCAATGAAATATTATTATTTGTATATAATATTTGTGATAAAGTTGAAGGTATTGGAATGCTTACTATTTATGATATAACTTCTGCTATATGTAGATATAATAAAATAAATATTGAAAAGATTTATATAATAGGTAAGGGTCCTAAAAGAGCAATTCGTTTGTTAGATGTAAAAGCAAAATCACAAAAAATAGAAAATATAAAATTAAACTATGTTGAAATTCCTGAAATATTAAAAGCATTTCAGGAAAAAAATTATGAAATAAATTTACAAATAAAAAATAGTAATAATGGAGATGATTTTGAAAGTTATATTTGTAATTGGCAAAAAGATAAATAAAATACTCTGTAAAAATAAAAATTTGGAACAATATGTTCCTCTTTTTTATTTTTCAATTATTTTTTCTTCTTGTTTCATCTTTTCTTTTCGTTTTTGATATGCTCTTTTCCTATATTCCTTTAATTTTTCAGGATTTTCTTCTTTTAATTTTTGTAAATAATTCGCACCATTTTCCATAACCTTTTCTTTATTTTTTTCATAATATTTTTTACCACAAGTATATATTTTTAATCTTTCTTCTAATTCATTTATGCGTTGTTTTAACAACTCATTTTCTATTTTGTAATCTTCATTCATATTATTATATTATTATAACTAAATATTTTTAATATTTTTTATAAATATTTATTATGAAGCAACATACCGAAGATTATAAACTTACTG
>Ga0214919_10007859_pt1 | contig 14262 bp, 6 predicted proteins | sample LL1503_MetaG_FD_177994 | JGI IMG/M metagenome (GOLD analysis project Ga0214919, IMG submission 177994) | Freshwater microbial communities from Lake Lanier, Atlanta, Georgia, United States - LL-1503 | ecosystem: Environmental > Aquatic > Freshwater > Lake | place: USA: Georgia | collected 2015-03-15
AGAATCAGGCGGAGTTGGTATGCAACAGCAAACGATAAACTACTTTGGTGGAGCGCAAGGCGTCCAAACTGATAAATTTAATGTTTATCGTAATAGCGCAGCTCTCATTGTACCAAGTATAGACAGTATCTACATAGATAATATCAAATATCAGAGGTCTGCTATTGTTGTAGATAATGCCAAACCAGTGATAACCGTGAGATTTACTCAGGCGGTTAATTCTAATACTATCAATAATCAGACATTTTATCTAAGCTCAGAGAGTGACACAACAACACCCTTAGCCGGAAGTATCGTCTTTCGCGAAAGTGGTGTGATAACCTTTACCCCAACAGATGATTTAATCCGTGGTGGTGCATATAAGTTTACCCTCAAGACAGGCCAAATCGGCAATAGTGCTGGTAAGGTAGATAGCGATCAAAATGCAACAGAAGAAGTTGAGTTTACGATTAAGCAACCCACTATTACAATCATCCCAGATTCGGCTGAGCAGGTTATTATGGGTGATAGTTTTAGGTTTACTGCCCGCATTAACGATACGACCAGTCAGACAATTAGCTTAGTAGTTAATGCGGAATTTGTCGATCCAAGCGTTGTTGGAACCATAAGCTCTACTCCCGGGTCTTGTGAATTAAATGCTGGTAGTGGTACTAAGAGCTGTAGCTTTACTGCCACAATTAATAAATACGAATCGTGGGATCCTGCTAAATTGGGTAATGGTTTAACTGACAACTATCAAATAAAAGTCTCAGCAACCGGTTCTGATATTAAATTAATTGGGGAATCATTAAGCTTTAGCATGAATACGCCAACAGTCTATCTAGCCGCAACCGGACAAACCACAAGTTATGTGACGGGGGATGATGGCAACTATAACGCTGGAGTAACAGTTAATCCACGCTTTACAACAGTCGGAGACTGTATTACGGATAATTTAACTGGCTTAATGTGGGTTAGGGATTTGAGTGGAGTAAATGGTGGTCAGGCTACAACTTGGCAAAACGGATTAAACCTAATCGATACTGCCAATGCTAGTAATGCTTACTGTGGATATAATGATTGGTATTTACCTACGCTTAATGATTTATCTAGTTTGACTAATTATAGTCAAAAAAGCTCAGTAACGTGGTTAAATACATTAGGCTTTAAGAATCTATTACCGGATCGTTCTTTTTATAGTTCTACTACTTATACGAATAGGATGCCTTGGATATCATATTTCAACTGGGGTTCTACTGGCGTAGTCCTTAGTACTGATAACTATTATATTTTGCCAGTACGAATGGCTAAAAAAAATACTCCAGCTAAAATCCCGGTAACTGGTGAAAATAACGGTGTACGAGGCTCGGCTAGCGGGGAGTCATGGCCACAGCCGCGTTTTATCGTGGGTAATGAGAGTGGTGCTAGCGCTAATTGCGTTACGGATAAATTAACTGGCTTAATGTGGGTTAGAGATTTAAACACAGTGGAAATTATTAACAGTCCTAAAAATGGTGAAAGTACTACTTGGGAAAATGCCATAAGCTCGGTTGAAAAAGCTAATTACTGTGGTTATACAGATTGGCGCTTACCGAATGTAACTGAGCTAAAAAGTCTAATAAATTATGGTGAATCAAACCCAGCCACGTCTCAAGTATTTGCTAATGTTTCACAGAAAAATGGCTATTGGTCGTCCACTAGCTACGCATTTAATGATAGTTTAGCGTGGTACGTTCCTTTCCGTGGTGACGGCGGTGTGAATGTGCCCAATAAAACTAATAATAACTATGTATGGCCAGTGCGCGGTGGTCGACAACCATGATGGGTGATTAGCTTATTAGTGCCTCAACTACATCAGCAAAAAATCTAATCGCAATTGGCGCAAAAAGTCTTGGCGTGTCCCCAAAAGTGATAAGTATTCCAGTTAGGGCAAAGTCGTTTATCTTTTCTTAAGCGTATGTTACCCTCATAGTATATGGGCTTATTTGATATAATATTGACTAAATTTTTTTATTAAAAATAAATAGTTATGAAAATATTCCACACTTCAGATTGGCACTTGGGACGCACTTTATACGCTAAAAAACGCTATGTTGAATTTGAAGCTTTTCTCAATTGGTTAATCGAACAAATTCAACTTAAATCACCAGACTTACTGATAGTAGCTGGTGATATTTTTGATACTACCACACCAAGCAATAAAGCACAGGAACTCTATTATCAATTCTTGTGTAAAGTAGCGGCTAATACTGCTTGCCGCCACATGGTAATTGTTGGCGGAAATCATGATTCACCAAGCTTGCTAAATGCACCTAAACAACTCCTCAAGCAGCTTAAAATTCATGTCGTGGGTAATATCAGCCCGGATTATCGTGATGATGTACTGGAATTAAAAGACCTAAACGGTATAACTCAGGCATTAGTTTGTGCTATCCCATATCTACGCGATCGTGATATTCGGATTCTTGAGGAATATGAGTTAGCCGAAGATAAAGATAAAAACTTCATGCAGGCAATTCAAGATTATTATGCTAAAGTTTGTGAACATGCGGAGGTATTGCGTCAACAGTTAGAACATCCAGTACCAATTATTGCCACCGGACATTTATTTGTTACAGGTGGCAAAACTCTCAAGGATGACGGGGTGCGTGAATTATATGTCGGTTCTTTGGCACAGTTTGCTGCCAATGATTTTCCGCCTAATATTGATTATCTGGCACTAGGGCATTTACATGTTCCGCAGATAGTTGCCAGTAAAGATAATTACCGCTATAGTGGTTCACCACTAGCAATGGGCTTTGGTGAAGCTCGCCAGCAAAAGATAATTATTGAAGCTGATGTTAATGTGGGAAATGTAACTATCACGGAAATAGCAATTCCAAAATTTCAATCTCTGGAACGTGTCGCTGGTGATTTGAATACGATTAAGCTAGCACTGACGAATTTAGTTAATCGTGATGAATCAATTTGGGTTGAGGTTGATTATACTGGGCAAGAAATCGTTACTAATTTGCAGCAAGAATTACAAACTGTCGTAATAAACACACAAGTTGAATTAATCAAAATCCATAATAGCCAGTTATTAGCGCAAGTCTTATCCTCTGCTGAATATGATGCTGGGATTGAATTAGCTAACTTGAATCCAGAACAAGTATTTGATAAATGTTTAACTATGAATAATATTCCAGCTAAGCAGCAAGAGGAACTAAAAGAGTGCTTTGCCCAAATCATGCAAGATTTAGCGACTCATGATGTGAGGGCAGAATAATGAAAATCTTAAAGCTACACTTCAAAAATCTCAATTCACTAGTCGGGGAATGGACAATTGATTTTACCGATGCAGAATATAGCGAGCAGGGGATATTTGCGATAACCGGACCAACTGGCGCGGGTAAATCTACGATACTCGATGCAATTTGCCTAGCACTCTATGGACGTACCCCACGCTTAGAACGAATTAATGCCAGTCAGAATGAAATCATGTCGCGTCAGTGTGGCGAATGTTTTGCTAGCCTTGAATTTCAGACTTCATCTGGTACATACCGTACTTTGTGGTCACAAGCTCGTGCACGTAAAAAAGCTGATGGTAACTTACAAAATGCGCAACATATCATCGAAGATTGTGTAAATAATAAAACCCTTGAAGATAAACTAAGTAAAACGCCACAAGCAGTAACTGAAGTTACAGGGATGGACTTTGAGCATTTTACCCGTGCGATGCTGCTTGCACAAGGTGGCTTTGCCAAGTTTCTGCAATCCTCAGCCGATGAGCGCTCACCAATCTTAGAAAAAATTACGGGTACAGAAATTTATAGCCAAATTTCGAAGCTGGTTCATGAACGCAAAACCAGCGAAGAAAATGTTCTAAATAATATCAATGCCAGATTAGCGGGTATTAACTTGCTAAATAGCCAAGAAATAGACGGGTTACAAGCCGAATTAGCTGAATTAACTCAGCAAATCACGACATTAATAACTAATAAAAGCACTCTGGAACAACAACAGACTTGGCTAATCAATTTGCAAAAATTAGGTAATGAATTAATTGTAATTCAGCAAGCGCAGCAGCAATTGCAGATACAACAGGAACAATTTGCTGCCGATGAATTACGCCTCAAAGATGCGAAACTGGTCGAAGAAATAAATAGTGATATTTACATCCAGTTGCAAGAGCTACGCAAACAGCTAACGACTATCAAAGCTAACCTTAGTGCGAATCAAGAACAGTTACCCAAGCTGCAAGAATTGCTAACTACACAACAAACTCAAGTAAGCCAAGTACATAGTGAACTACTTAGCTATAAAACCAACTATGCGCTGAATCTTAAAATTTTGCAACAAGTTCGCTTACTTGATGCAGAGATCTTAACTAAACAAGATGGATTAGCTAAAGCTACAACTAAATTAAATACTAGTCGTAGCGAATTAGATAAATTACTAACTGAGCAGCAGGGTTTTGCCAAACAACAAATCAACCAGCAACAACAGCAAGTTCAAATTGATAATTATCTAACAGAGCATCATGCTGACGCTACATTGCTAGGTGCCTATAGTGGTATCTGTGCCGAATTGGATAATTTATTGACTTTAGATAGCAAGCTAAAGGGTAATCAAATTGAACAAATTTCTACGCAAGACAAGCACGATAAATTAATAGAGCTAATCACTGAACAAGAAAGCACGCAAACTAAATACAGCACGCAACAAGGTGAGCTAAACAGTCAAATTACGCAACTACAACAAACCATTCAACAATTAGCTAATGGTAAAAATGTGGCAATGCTCAAAGATGAGATTTTACAGCTCAATAGCCAACATACCGATTACCAGGAATTGGCGAGACAGCTACAAGAGAAAGCTAATTTAGCCCTGAAATTACAGCAAGTCCGGACTGAATTAACTAATGAGCGACAGTCTAGTACTGAGATTAAACCACAGCTTGAGCGTGATAATGAGCTTTTAGGTTATACCACTCAGTTGCTGGATAATTTAACCGCTCAGAAACTCTTGCAAAGTAAAATTATTAGCCTGAGTGATGAACGCGCCAATTTGCAAGCTAATCAACCATGTCCGTTATGTGGTGGGTTAGATCATCCATATGCACAGGATGGCGTAGCGGTTAATAATGAGCTTGATACTCAAATTGCTCAAGCTAAAACCAAGATTGGTCAATTACAAGCTACACTAAACACTCTTAATACGCAGCTTGCTACCAATAACGCGAATATAGCTAAACTAAGTGAACAGCAAAACGAACTAATTAGCCGCCAAGAACTCTTACAACAAAGTATTACTAATCTTGTTGGTAAATATGGCTTAACGATCAGCCAAATAAGTGATACGTTTATACACGGGCAATTAAGCGCAATAGCTGAACAAATAAATCAGCTCAATCAGCAAATTAAAACATTACAAGATTGTGAGCAGCAATTAGCTGATTATCAAGCCAAACTACAAGAGTTAGAAAAATCATTGCATGAGATTAAGCTCAATTTTGCACGATTGACTGAACAAAAATTTGCCAGTGAAAAACATTTGGCTGAACTTGCTCATGAGATTAACCAATCAAGTGGTGAATATGACAAGTTATCAAATGTACTTATGACTAGATTAACCAGCTATCAAGTCCCAATAATTACATCTGCGACAATTCCGGCAATTAAAGATAATTTAGCCAAACGCCGCGATGCATGGCAAAACACAGAGCAACAAGCCAATACCCTCAAACAAGAGCTGCAAAAATTAGCTCACCAACTGGAACAAAACAGCAGCTTGCAAATAGCGCTGAATAGACAGATTACTGAGCAACAACACGAAGTTAGCACCCTGCAACAAAGTGTTAATGAGCTAACTACGAATCGAAGCACTTTATTTGGTGATAAAAACACTGATGCAGCCGAAACACAGTGGCAGCAAGAACTACAGGCACTTGAAGAAAAAGCCAAAGCTGCCGAGACTGAGTTCAATCAATTGAGCCAACAGCAAACGGCACTAATTGCACTGATAGAAAAAGATCGCGCGCAGCTCCAAACACTTCAAACCACTCAAACTCAACTAGAAACGCAATTTATAGCGCGCCTAAATCTAGTCAATATCGCCAGTGAAGCTGAGTTTATTGCCAAGCGCTTATCGCGTGACGAAATGATGGCAATTGGGCAGACCGCGGATAATCTGAAACAGCAAGCGATTGAACTAGCCAGTCGCCTAAAACAAACTAGCGAAGCTTTGGCAAATGAACAGGCTAAACAATTAACCGATAAAGCACATGACGAGCTGCAAACTGAGATTGACAATATCCAAACTAACTATGAACACTCTAATCAACGTATCGGCGAAATTCGTGGGCAACTAAGCGCCAATCAACAAGCCCAAGAGCAGCAACAAGACACTTTAGCGCTGCGCGATAAACAGCTTATAATTACCGAGCGCTATCGCCGACTCCATGTCTTAATTGGCTCTAGTGATGGTAAGAAATTCCGTAACTTTGCGCAGGGTTTAACTTTTGATCTAGTGGTGAAACATGCCAATCAACAACTCCACCAGATGTCAGATCGTTATTTACTTATCCGCGATAATGATGCACCACTTGAACTAAACGTAATCGATAACTATCAAGGTGGCGAAATCCGCACCACCAAAAACCTCTCCGGTGGTGAAAGCTTTGTGATCAGCCTGGCACTGGCTCTGGGATTATCCAAACTATCCAGTAATAAAGTTCAGGTTGATTCGTTATTCCTTGACGAAGGCTTTGGTACTCTCGATGAGGACTCGCTACAAACCGCACTTGATGCACTCGATAGCCTACAGCGTGATGGCAAACTGATCGGGGTGATCTCACATGTCGGCGCGCTCAAAGAGCAGATTAATTTGCAGATTCAGGTTGAAGCATTGAGTGGTGGCGTGAGTAAGATTAGCGGTATTGGCTGTAGTAGGAAAGACTAATTGATGCATGTATAGATATGTCTATGAACGTATTTATGGTGTGCTAAAATTGCAATATCTGCAAAGGGGTGGTATTATTTTTTTGTCGTGATTATTAATACCCCAAAATCATTTTATAAAATTGAACCATCGGATAATATAAAAATGCAAATACAAACAATAGCGTTAATTAAGCAAATTGATGCCAGAAAAGTGGCGTTAGATAATAAGCGCCCATTTAATAATGAACAGTTATCCAGAATCAAAAGAATTTTTGATGTTGATTTAACTTATAATTCTAACGCAATTGAAGGTTCTACTATGACCTTTAATGAGACCAAGTTAGTTATAAATGAAGGATTAACCATCGGTGGTAAAAAATTAAATGAGCATCTGGAAATTATCAACCATAAATATGCGATAGATTTTATTGAAGAATTAAGTAAAAATCAAGTGATTACTCTGCGGGATATTAAAGATATTCACGGGTTAGTCTTACGTGGCATTGATGATAAATACGCGGGTAAATTTCGCGATACCTTAGTTGGCGTACGCTTAAGCAATGGTCAAATTAGGAATTTTACGGATCCATTATTGCTTGATGAGGCAATGAATAAATTTATTATAAATTTGAATAATACTCAGGAGCATCCATTAATTAAAGCAGCACAAGCTCATTATGATTTTGTCACGATTCACCCATTCATTGATGGAAATGGACGAACTGCAAGGCTACTGATGAATTTAATTTTATTACAACATGGCTACCCACCAGCAATTATTCGCATAGCTAACCGCGCTAATTATATTCTAGCTTTAGAATCTGCACAAAATGGCGGTGAATTGGATGGGTTTTATCAAGTAGTTATTGAAGCTGTTGCCGAGAGTATTGAGAGTTATTTGATTATGTTAGCTCAGGAAGTTAAATAATCTAAATTAGAGCGTAAAAACTGGTACAACTTTATAAAAATTATCCTCAGAATTTAAACAGTATAATAAGGTCGTATATAAATGGGTGTTCAAATTAAAAATCATGCAAAAGAATATTTGTCTGAGTTTTCTCAGAACCAAAAATTATGGTACAGGTATCTGATTACAGAAGCAATAAATACAAATGGCAATATTTCTGATGAAGTAATGGCAAAAATTTATATCTGTTTAAAAGGTGACTTAAATATAGAACGATTCATTTCAACTATTCATCCACGTGATAACTTAGATAATATTAGTGAAAAAGTAAAATTACGAATATATAATGATCTAATAGAAGCAAAACATCTTACTTTAAAAGAAATTTTTGAGAGTAAATAACTTGTTTAGTAGAAATTTTTTTGTAAGAAATTATAATAAAGCCAAATCATTAGCTGGTAATAGATTCACACCAGAGCTACATGTTGAGTTACCGATTTCCAATATTTTTGACTATTTAGTCAGACATCAAAGATGTTATACAGCTCTCAGAAAAATTTATGGTATTATCCATAAAAAGAGTCAATACTTAACCTCTAATGTTGTAAATGACCAAGATAGTAGCCTTAAGAATTTTTATACAAACTCTAAAACTCTTAATGATGTGTTAAATCATATCCGAGAATATAATACTAATAGTATTGATTGGATCAAAATAAATGAATTGTCAGAAAATCTTATTGATATATCCTATGGCTTGATAAATGCTGTCAATGGGTCTCCATCTTCATATATCAAGACGAGAGAACATGATAGTAGATCAACAACAGACAGAACTAATTATGTTATACATGATTTTCACGAATATATCAAAAATATTAGAAAAATACATGATTTATCTCAAGATACTGAAGCCCAAATATTTAATAGTCCATATCTATTACTGACTGGAGATGCTGGCATCGGTAAAACACACCTACTATGCGACTTAGCAGGTAGATTAATTAATGAGAATGAAGATAAAATAACACCGTGTATCATTTGTTTTGGTGAACAATTTAATGATGCGGAAAATTTTTGGGAAACTCTTTTTAAATTTTTAGAAGTAACAACAACTAAAAATGCATTTCTATCTGAATTAAATACATTAGCAGAACAAAATAATCAAAGAGCACTAATCATTATTGATGCACTAAATGAAAATGTACTCTCATCACCTAATTATTGGAAAACAAACCTACTTCAGATTTTAGAAGATGTGAAACAGTATCCAAATATTGCGCTAATAGTGAGTATTCGTTCTGGATTTGAGAAGATTGTGTTAGATAATGAGATTACGTCTTCGTTTTCGATAGTTCAGCACGATGGTTTTGCTTCACAAGAGTGGGAAGCTTTAACAAAATTTTTTCTCCAAAAAAATTTACCACTACCTGAGGTGCCACTATTAACTCATGAATTTAGCAATCCTTTATTTTTAAAATTATTTTGCCAAGCATTTGATAATCCATCAAGAACAAAGAAAGGGCAGGAGTTTTTCAAAGGGCATATCGGTGCAACAACTATTTTTGAGAATTATGTTGATACCGTGGCATATGTATTAGAGGATAGGTTTAATATAAGTCATCTAAAAAATAAAAATATATGGGATACTGTAATTGAAAACATTGCTAAAGAAATGTCCTTAAATTATAGTGATAGAATACCACTTGACAAACTTATCGAGATAGTCAAAAATAATCATCCTAGCGTTGATCATGCTAAGTTAATTGAGTCTTTAGAACAAGCTATGTTAATAAGTAAAATTCCAAATTATAGTAGCAATGAATCTAATTTGAACTTTGAAATCAGGTTCCCATTCCAAAAGTTTAGTGATTTCTTAATTTCTAGATACATCTTTAAGAAATTACACTCAGAAATTGAAGGTAGAATTACTTTTGATGTAGCAAAAGAGTACTTCTGTATAACAGACGGCATTTTTGATGTTATTCTTAAGAAAAATTATAATTTAGGATTAATTGAAGCATTGTCAATAGCTCTCCCTGAACATACAAGAGGTGATATTGAATTAATTGGATTATTTGATGTTTATGCACAACATTCTGGTTTTAAGAGTCATTTCCTTGAAGCATTTATTCAAAGTATAATATGGCGATCAACAAGTGGATTTAATGACGATTTACCAAAAATAATTAGCACAATAAATAATTACATCGTTAACGATGATGGCTTACATACAAAATTTATAGATGCACTATTAGCCGTTTCATCGGTTTCTGACCACCCATTTAATGCTGAATTTTTACATAGTCATCTAAATCAGTATTCAATGGCTGAAAGGGATGCTTGGTGGTCAACTTTCTTACATTATACTTATAATGAAAATAAGTCTGTTGATAGATTATTAAAATGGGGTATATCTAATTCAACAAAATCACTAATAAATGATTCAACATTATTGTTAACTGGTATAACTTTAGTGTGGTTCCTAACATCATCAAACAGATTTATAAGGGATAAGGCAACAAAATGCTTGGTCAATATTTTTACTAGTCGTTTAATTATCTTAAAAGATTTATTAGTTAAATTTGAGAATGTAAATGATATTTATGTATTAGAACGCATCTATGCCGCTGCTTATGGATGCATCATGTTGAGTAATCAAAGTAGTTGTAAAATCGATGATGTACGAAACTTAGTCGACTATATTTGTGATTATTTCTATGTGAAAAATAACCTGCCAGTTCATCTACTATTACGTGATTATATAAGAGGAATTGTTGAGTTATCTGTAAAAAAATTTAATTTATGCATAAATACGAAATTTACAATTCCTCCGTATAGTTCTATGCTTGATTTAAATGTGCCAAGTGCTGAGACAATAAAAAAACAATACTATGATGACAAAGATAGTGGTTATACTCAGATAGTTTCATCTGTCATGTACAACTTAGGATTCTTGGCTGATTTTGGAAATTACGTTATTAACTCTAAGTTAAGGTATTGGAGTTCTGGTAAGATTCAAGATAAAGAAATTAATAGAATATTTATCTTCGAAATTTTTATTAAGAACTTGAGTAGTTATCAAAAACAATTGTGGAGTAATTTAATTAATTATATCAATAGCTCACGTGCGTATGATTCTGAAATGCTTCATACTATATTGTATTCTAATGAAGCAAATGTTGCGAACATCAATATTTCATTTGATCATAACGTTGATGAAAGAAGCGCTAAGTTATTAAATTTTAAAAAATCATTATTGTTAGAGCAGCAAATATATTACGTCATAGAAGTTGAACCGTACCTAAATTATAAGTATGAAGTTACACAACCTAAAAATGAATTTGATACTGGTTTAGCACAAAGATGGATTTTTACGAGAGTTTTGAGTTTAGGTTTTGACCCTAATATCCATAGTTATTTTGATGAAGTAGTAAGTAGAAATAGTCATAGAACAGAGCATAAAGCTGAAAGAATTGGTGAAAAATATCAGTGGATTGCTCTACATGAGTTCTTAGCATTTGTTTCGGACAATTATAGACCTATTATAGAATCATGGGATAATGATAATAAACAATATCAAGGATCATGGGATCCATTTATTAGAGACATTGATCCATCATTTTTATTACAATGCGATAGTTTAAAAAGCAATGACTTACCTTTAAAACAATGGCGGAGAAATTTGTTATCTTATGATGCATGGGGCAACCAAGTATCTATAGCTGAGTGGGTAACTACTTTGGATGACATACCTAAGTTAGTTGATTTAGTTAACATATTGGATGACAATAATAGTGAGTGGATTTTGTTAGACGGTAGTTTCAAATGGGATGATCACAAAGATCCTGCTTTTGAAAAATACGACATCGGGTATAGAAGTTTATGGATCATGATAACAAGTTTAATTGTCAAAAAATCTGAGTATAGATTAATTGTAGACGATTTGAAACAAAGAGATTTGTATAATATTAATATTGACTTTGTAAATCGTGTTTATGAAACGTTTCTTGGTGAATATCACAACTCATCTGCTTTTGAATGTAAATATGGCGAAGACTTATGGCAAGAGTTTTCAATATCTGGCAATAAAACTATTGATGTTCTTCCAACATTTCAATATTATTTGAATGAGTTTACTCTAGATTGTTCAGTTGATGATGTATCATCAATAAAAATAAAATTACTGTGTAAGGAAATAGTAGATGATTTAAATCTTCATCATACCAATTTAGATGGTAAATTTTATGATGTAGATGGAGCTTTAGTTGGCGTATATCAGCCAATATTTGAAGAATCACAATTTGAGACTTTACTAATAAAAAAGGAAACCCTCACTAAGTTTTTAGAGTGTCATGACTATTCAATATTGTGGATATCTAAATTAGAAAAAAATGTTGTTGAACGCATGAGTTTGAGCACATATTGTGATTTCGGAGGTTTATTATTTTATAATGAACAAAATAATTTAGATATGCATATTGTTAAATCTAATAGTAATAGTTTTATTACGTGAGTTCACATGAGTAAATCAATGAATACAATTATTATTTCAATATTAGCATCAATATTAACTACAATTGTGGGACTTAATATTCAGATAGTAGAATCAAATTATAAAATAGCGCAAGATGCAGCTGATTCAATATTTAATAAGCGGATTGAATTAGTTTCAGATGTGAAAAAACTTGAAATGCAAAGTTTTTGGTTTGACCAATTACATACTGATAATATGGTAGATGGTGATGTATTAAATAATATAAATTTTAGTCATAAAGTACCAGAATCAGTGGTTAATGAACTAAGGTGGTACGAGGTAGAGAGACTTTTTTTATTTAATAAAATATCTCTTAATTATGGTGAGAGTGTTAATACGTTAATAGATGTATATAACAGTGCTGATAGTAGGATTTTTATAGGTCCAGCTCATTTATGGCGACTCCGTGTTGAAATGATGAAATCGATAAATCAGAATCCTGTTAAATATAGTATTTGGTTTGATTTATTTTGGCACTTTAAATTAATAATTTTTATTACATTGATTGGGGTTATTGTCTATTTTTATATTGCCAAAAGAAAACAACAAATTGAACGTGAGAAATATTTACATATTTTAGATCAGCATGTTTTAATGATATCTAATTATGCAGAGACTGAGTAACTAACCATGGCATCGAACAAATACAGAAAATTATCGCTATCAACAAAAAGCTAATTAATTACGCATACGGAAAATAAGCATGGAAAACCAATTCATAACAAACCACAGAGGCTTTTTAATGACTAACTCTCACGAATCACAAAATACAGAGTTTAAATCCTCATGGCAAGATGATTATCTCAAATGGATTTGTGGCTTTGCCAATGCCATTGGAGGAATCATCTATATTGGCAAAGATGATAATGGTGAGGTTGTTGGATTAGCTGATTATGCCAAGTTAATGGAAGATTTGCCGAATAAAATCCGTAATGCGATGGGCATAATTTGTGATGTTCAGCTTCATGATGAAAATGGCAAGAAATTCATTTCTATCCGAGTTAATCCATATTCAGTACCAGTTTCTTTGCGTGGAAGGTTTTATTATCGCTCAGGTAGTGCCAAGATGGAACTTACCGGAGTTGAACTCAATGAGTTTTTGATAAAAAAAGCCGGGAAAACTTGGGATGATATGATCGAAGATAATGCAACCGTTGCTGATATTGATGAGAACAGTATTACCAAATTTATTGCAGATAGTCAAGGACATGGTCGCTTGCCTGAAACTGCTGGTTTAAGTGTATTTCAAATTCTGGAAAAATTAAAACTTACGGATGGTAATAAGCTCAAACGTGCTGCAATTATCATGTTTGGCAAAGACCCGCTGAAATTTTATCCCAATATACAGGTCAAAATTGGACGTTTTGGTGTTGATGCCGCTGATTTACGTTTTCAGGAAGTTGTTGAAGGTAATTTGGTTCATATGCTGCATGAAGTGCAAGTACAGCTTAATTATAAATTTTTGACTCGGCCTGTCACTTTTGAGGGTTTTCAACGCAAAGAAAATGACATTTACCCAATTGCAGCGCTACGAGAAATATTACTTAATGCCTTGGTACATCGTACTTATATGGGGGCAACTATTCAGATGCGCGTATATGATGATCATCTTACTCTTTGGAATGAAGGTTCTTTACCATATGGTCTAAGTCTTGAAGATCTCAAAAAAGAGCACAGTTCGCGCCCGCGTAACCCTGTACTAGCCAACGCCTGCTTTCTAGGTGGGTATATTGACTCGTGGGGGCGTGGTACTTTAAAAGTAATTAATTCGTGCAAAGAAGCAGGCTTAAAGGAACCAGAAATAATTGAAAAAAATGGCGGTATTGCCATAACCTTATTTGCACAAAATTATTCTGATAGACAAATTCACGAAATAACAAAAACGTCGGGGAAAACGTCGGGGAAAACGTCGGGGA
>Ga0214919_10007860_pt1 | contig 14261 bp, 16 predicted proteins | sample LL1503_MetaG_FD_177994 | JGI IMG/M metagenome (GOLD analysis project Ga0214919, IMG submission 177994) | Freshwater microbial communities from Lake Lanier, Atlanta, Georgia, United States - LL-1503 | ecosystem: Environmental > Aquatic > Freshwater > Lake | place: USA: Georgia | collected...
TTCGCGGTGGTAGGGATGATTTGTCATGATAGACCAGCATCGGTAAAGTTGTTCTATCAATAACACCCGGACCATGGCATGCGGCAAGGTCATATCCGACAATCGCAACAGTGTGCTGCCATCTTGGCGAATATGTGGGTCGAATCCATCCGCGCCGCCGATGATGAATGCGACGTCCTGCCCTTGCGTTTGCCAAGTTTGCCAACGCTGTGACAAGGCCATGGTGGTGGTCTGTTGGCCATGTTCATCTAGCCACACTTTATGACAGTCTTTGGGTAGAACCTCATCGATACGTTTTTTTTCTGCTGCCCAAATTTGCGCCTTGGTTCGCGATGCACGTGGCTCTGCTTTGACCGTTTTAAGTCCAACACAGGCTTCCGCAGGGAATCGTTTGTAATAGTCATCCCAGGCCACTTGAGCCCAGTCAGGCAGACGCTGTCCTACGGCAACCACCCACAGTTTCATTTTTTGTTGGAAGAAGCGGTACTTTTTTTGGCAGGCGAGGTTTTTTTTGCAGGAATTTTCTTGGCAGCAGGCTTTGCCACAGCCACAGATTTTTTAGCCACAGGTTTAGGAGAACCAAGTTTGATGCGTACAGGTTTTTCGCCCCAAATTTCCTCTAGATGGTAGTAAGTGCGAATGGCGGGTTGCATGATGTGAACCACCACAGCACCACAATCAACAATGATCCATTCGCCATTATCTTCGCCTTCAATGCGGGGTTTGGCAAAACCCGCTTCGCGCACGCCATCACGCACACTGGCTGCCAAGGCTTTGGTTTGCCGATTAGAGGTGCCACTGGCAATCACCACGCGCTCAAATAGAGAAGATAAATGTTCTGTATTGAAGACCACAATGTCTTGCGCCTTGACGTCTTCTAAGCTGTCGACAATGCTGCGTTGCAGTTTTTGAACGTCTTTTTTTTCAGCGGCTTCGGTCATGAGGTTCCAAATAAAGTTGGTTTTGTTGAATGTAATTATCAACATGAGGGCTGACAAATGCAGATGCTGGATTACCCAATGCATAAGACGCACGAAGCAATGAAGAACTGATATTCATCAATGGCATGTTGATACGCAACACCCTGTCTGAGGGCAGATTGTGCCACTCGTCAGTAGCTTTAGGGATTTCAGAGGCAGTGGGTCTTGGCACCACAACCAGTCTGGCCAAATCCAAAATCATTTCCCATTGGTGCCATTGGGTGAAATTTGCAGCTTGATCAGCGCCAATCAAGACATAAAAGAGCGAATGGGGGTGGCGCTTGTTCAACTCCAGCAAAGTATCTACGGTGTAACTCGGCCCTGTTCGCTGTGTTTCCAAATCGTCAACAACTGTCAAAGGCAAAGCTTCAAAAGCCAATCGAGCCATTGCTGTTCGGTGTTCAGCATCCGATAGCGATCGTGTTTTATGCCAGGCTTGTCCCGTAGGAACAATGTAGAGAAGATCTAGCTGAAGTTGGGTAATAGCCGCTTGGGCTATGGCTTGGTGTGCCAGATGCGGCGGATCAAAAGCTCCGCCAAACATGCCAATGTGCTGTGATCGAGTCAAGCGCTTTGCGCCCAATCTTGCGGAACCAAAAAGTGGGTGTACAGCTTTTCTTCTGCCGATCCAGGTTCTGGTTTTTGCTGGTAAGACCAACTCACCATGGGTGGCATGGACATCAGAATGGATTCTGTACGCCCACCAGATTGAAGACCAAAGTGGGTTCCTCTGTCCCATACCAAATTGAATTCAACATAGCGCCCACGACGGTAGAGCTGGTGGTTGCGCTCTCGCTCGCCATATGGTGTATCCATGCGCTGGGTCACGATGGGTAAATACGCTTGGTTAAAAGCATTGCCCACGCTTTGCATCATGGCAAAGCTTTGCTCAAACCCCAGTTCTTCAAAATCATCAAAGAAAATGCCACCTACGCCACGCGGCTCATTACGGTGTTTCAAAAAGAAATATTCATCGCACCATTTTTTAAACCGTGGATAGTATGAAATATCAAAAACATCAAGAGATTTTTTGCATTCCGTATGGAAATGTCGAGCATCTTCGTCAAAACCATAGTAAGGCGTTAAGTCCATACCGCCACCAAACCACGCAATCGCAGGGCCAGAAACAGGCTTAGCGAGCAAAGCCCGTACATTCAAATGAACGGTAGGAACGTAGGGGTTGCGAGGATGAAAAACCAAAGACACCCCCATGGCTTCAAATGCAGAACCACTGAGCTCGGGACGATGCTGGGTTGCTGAAGGTGGCAATTTCGGGCCGCGAACATGCGAAAAACCACAACCAGCCCTTTCAAACACACGTCCGTTTTCCAAAATTTGGGTGATCCCGTCACCTTGCAAGGTTTCACCTGAAGGTTTTTCCCATTTGTCCCTCAGAAAAGTTTGACCATCTATTTCGCTGATGGCAGACGTGATTCGCTTTTGCAAGCCAAGTAAATAGTTTCGGATCGGCTCAAAAGAGGGGTTCATATGGGTATTGCGAAGTAAGAACTGGGGTAAGCATCAACGACGAATGGCGCGAAAGCCAATGTCGCGTCGCATTTGCATGCCTTTGAAATGCAGTTTATCGGCAAGGATATAAGCATTGGATTGTGCTTGTTTAACAGTATCACCAAGCGCAGTGACACAGAGCACACGGCCTCCGCTGGTCAACACCTTGCCATCTTTCATCACTGTGCCTGCATGAAACACCATGGCTTCATCGCTGTCATGAGATAGGCCATGGATTTCTTGTCCTGTTTCTGGGGTGTTTGGGTAATTTGCAGCCGCGATAACTACACCCAAGGCACAACGCCTGTCCCATTGCAAATCGATGTTTGCCAGGGTTTGTGTATTGGCATCGGTAGCGGCCCATAACAATTCAACCAAATCACTTTTCAATCGCATCATGATGGGTTGGGTTTCGGGGTCACCCATTCGGCAATTGAACTCAAGCACCTTGAGTTTGCCATCACGACCAATCATCAAACCAGCATACAAAAAACCAGAATAAGGAATGCCTTCTTGTTGCATGCCTTTCAAAGTGGGGTGAATCACTTCGCGCATCACTTTGGCGTGAATTTCAGGCGTGACCACGGGCGCCGGTGAATAAGCACCCATGCCGCCAGTATTGGGACCTAGATCAGCGTCTAGCAAACGTTTGTGGTCTTGTGAGGTGGCTAAAGTCACGGCGGTTAAACCATGGGCAACCACCATGAAGCTGGCTTCTTCACCATCTAAAAATTCTTCAATCACAACACGGGCAACGCCGTGGTTGTGTTGAAAACCGGCAGCACTGGCCAATATGTGGTCAATCGCTTCATGGGCTTGCTGCAGGTCCATGGCAACCACAACCCCTTTGCCAGCAGCCAAACCGTCCGCTTTGATTACGATGGGAGCACCTTTGGCGTTCACATAGGTGTGCGCTGATTCGGTATCTTCAAACACTTGGTAGTCGGCAGTGGGAATACCATGTTTAAGCATGAAAGCTTTGGAAAAAGCCTTAGAGCTTTCAAGTTGCGCAGCGGCTTGCGTTGGACCAAAAATGCGTAAACCATGATGTCGAAACTCATCAACCAATCCAGCAGCCAATGGCGCTTCTGGTCCCACCACAGTTAAATCAATACTGTTCGCTTGAGCCCATTCGCGCAAAGCGACTTTATCTGTCAGGGGTAAGTTATCAAAATCTTTGTGTGCTGCGGTACCGCCATTGCCCGGTGCCACATAAATGCGTTGAACAAGTGGCGATTGGTTAAGTTTCCATGCAAGCGCATGTTCACGACCGCCACCACCAACCATCAGTATTTTCATAATGTAGCGTTATGAAAAACCTCTTGAACATCGTCAAGTTCTTCAAGGGCATCAATGATTTTTTGCATTTTTAATCGGTCATCATCACTCAAATCGATAGTCACCTCTGGCCGATAAGTGACCTCAGCCATGCCTGCCTGAAGGCCTGCCGCGTCAAGCGCCGCTTTGACAGACTCAAAAGCGGTGGGAGGGGTTAAGACCTCAACCGCACCATCTTCATCGACCAAGACGTCTTCGGCACCCGCATCTAATGCAGCTTCCATGACGGCGTCTTCCGAAGTACCAGGGGCCAAAATCAATTGGCCACAATGCTTGAATTGAAAAGCCACAGAGCCCTCGGTTCCTAAGTTGCCGCCGTGTTTGCTCAAAGCATGTCGAACCTCGGCGACTGTGCGAACTTTGTTATCTGTCATGGTGTCAACAATCAAAGCCACGCCCCCTACACCATAGCCTTCATAACGAATTTCTTCGTAATGCACACCTTCTAAGTTGCCAGTGGCCTTGTCGATATTGCGTTTAATGGTGTCAGCAGGCATATTGGCAGCCTTGGCCTTTTCAATAGCCAAACGCAAACGGGGGTTGGCACTCAGGTCAGCACCACCCGTACGGGCAGCCACCATGATTTCACGAATGACACGGGTCCAAACTTTGCCGCGTTTTTCATCCTGCCGACCCTTGCGGTGCTGTATGTTGGCCCACTTGCTATGTCCAGCCACGGTTTAACCTGCCTCAGCTTCTTCGGGCTCAGCTGGCTCAGATTTGGAGGCGCGGCTTTCCTTTTTAGGAAGAGGCTGGATATCGAGCAAGACTTCTTCTTTATCGTCGAGGTCAACGGTCAAGCGTCCACCGTCTGTTAAGCGTCCAAACAACAACTCATCTGCCAAAGCACGGCGAATCATGTCTTGGATCAAGCGCTGCATGGGACGCGCGCCCATGAGCGGATCAAAACCTTTTTTAGCCAAAAATTTGCGCAGTACATCCGTGAAGGTGACATCGACTTTCTTCTCTGCCAATTGGGTTTCAAGTTGAAGCAAGAATTTATCAACGACACGCATGATGACAACTTCATCGAGTGCTTTGAAGCTCACCGTCGCATCCAAGCGGTTACGGAATTCAGGTGTGAACAAACGCTTGATGTCTGCCAACTCATCACCCGCTTCACGTGCATTGGTAAAACCGATGGTAGATTTGTTCATGGTTTCAGCACCCGCATTGGTTGTCATGATGATGATGACGTTGCGGAAGTCGGCCTTACGGCCATTGTTATCTGTCAAGGTGCCATGGTCCATCACTTGGAGAAGCACATTAAAGATATCAGGATGCGCCTTTTCAATTTCGTCTAACAGAAGCACTGAATGGGGTTTTTTGGTAACTGCTTCTGTTAGCAAGCCGCCTTGGTCAAAGCCCACGTAACCTGGAGGGGCGCCAATCAGGCGACTCACTGCGTGACGCTCCATGTACTCAGACATATCGAAACGGATTAGCTCGATGCCCAAGATGTACGCAAGTTGTTTAGCTGCTTCCGTTTTACCAACGCCGGTCGGACCGCTGAACAAGAAGGAGCCAATGGGCTTGTCTGCTTTGCCTAGGCCTGAACGCGCCATTTTGACGGCTGAGGCCAAAACTTCCAAAGCCTTGTCTTGTCCGAAAACCACGCTTTTCAAATCACGTTCCAATGTTTGAAGCTTACCCCGGTCATCGTTGGAAACACTGGCAGGTGGAATACGCGCGATCTTGGCAACAATGTCTTCAATTTCCGTTTTGCTGATGGTCTTTTTACGCTTGGACACGGGCAAGATGCGTTGTGCAGCACCGGCTTCATCGATGACATCAATGGCTTTGTCAGGCAAATGGCGATCATTGATGTATTTGGCGCTGAGTTCTGCGGCCGCTTGCAATGCCGCAACCGCATACTTGACACTGTGGTGCTCTTCAAAGCGGGACTTCAAGCCTTTGAGAATATCCACGGTTTGCTCGACAGTGGGTTCAACCACATCCACTTTTTGGAAGCGGCGAGAGAGGGCCGCATCTTTCTCAAAGATACCGCGGTACTCGGTAAACGTCGTTGCTCCTATGCACTTGAGTTGCCCAGAACTGAGCGCAGGTTTGAGTAAATTGGAAGCGTCCAAAGTGCCACCGGAAGCCGCACCAGCGCCGATTAACGTATGGATTTCATCGATGAACAACACGGCATTGGGTTTGTCTTTCAAAGACTTCAAAACACCTTTGAGGCGTTGCTCAAAGTCACCACGGTATTTTGTGCCTGCAAGCAAAGCGCCCATGTCCAATGAATAGACCTGCGATTCAGCCAAGATTTCAGGCACATCTTTTTGCGTGATACGCCAAGCCAAACCCTCGGCAATCGCCGTTTTACCTACGCCCGCCTCGCCTACCAAAAGCGGGTTGTTTTTCCGACGACGACACAAAATTTGAATGACGCGCTCGACTTCATACTCTCGACCAATCAAAGGATCAATCTTTCCATCCTTGGCCAATTGGTTCAAGTTTTGTGTGAACTGCTCAAGCGGTGATGCTTTGTCCGATTTTTCACTGGACTCTTCGTTTTCAGTGGGTGAAGATTCGGCACTCTTGGTGGGTTCTTGCGGGTCGTTTTTCTTGATGCCATGCGCAATGAAATTGACCACATCTAAACGAGTCACACCTTGCTGGTGGAGGTAATACACCGCATGAGAGTCTTTTTCACCGAAGATGGCCACCAATACATTGGCACCCGTCACCTCTTTTTTACCATTGCCTGTAGATTGAACATGCATGATGGCGCGCTGTATGACCCGCTGGAAACCCAGAGTGGGTTGTGTATCAACCTCGTCGGTACCCGCCACTTGAGGTGTGTTGTCTTTGATGAAGTTGGAGAGTGATTTACGCAAATCATCTATGTTGGCAGAACAAGCCCTCAGCACTTCTGCTGCGCTGGGGTTGTCAAGCAAGGCCAACAAAAGATGTTCGACCGTGATGAATTCATGCCGTTGTTGCCTGGCCTCAACAAAGGCCATGTGTAAGCTGACTTCAAGTTCTTGGGCAATCATGGGAATTCCTTGTGCGGTCTTTGTGTAGGTTCAACTGTATATGGAAACGTTCGGCCATTATTCAACGGGTTCAAGCAAAGCTTGCAGGGGGTGTCCGGCTTGATGCGCAGCGTCTTGCACCTGATCCACTTTGCTGGCAGCCACATCTTTGGAATAAACACCGCAGACGCCTTTGCCATCCAAATGGATTTTGAGCATGATTTGGGTTGCCGCTTCGCGGTCTTTCCCAAAAAACTCCTGCAAAACCCTAACAACAAATTCCATGGGGGTGAAATCGTCATTGAGCATGACAACTTGGTACATCTGTGGGGGTTGGGTACGCTGGGTGCGACGTTCTAAGACAACGGAATCACCGTCCGCAGGGTTTGTTAAAGGGATAGCCGGTTTGGGAGGTGCTGTAGACATGCGCTTATTCTATCGATGCTGTCTAGGCTGCCTATAGATATAAAAAAGGGCCCAGAACCGAGACAAAAAGAATTCATATAAATTACTTTACAAAGCCAATAAACTGTATACTAATTTTAAAGTATTCATTTAGAAATATGTCACGTGATGAAAAGGGAGCACGCCATGGCTTTTGGCATTGTCAAATGGTTTAACAACCACAAGGGATTTGGTTTTATTGAATCTTCAGAAATTGGGCAAGACGTTTTTGCCCATTTCAGCCAGGTAGACATGGTGGGGTTCAAAACACTGCAGCAAGGTGCCAGCGTCATGTACGAACCCATCCAAGGCCCACGAGGATGGATGGCGAAAAACATCAAAGTGATTGCCGCACCTGCCGATACAGACAATAAGCGAGTACCTGAGATCAGCGCCCGGCCTTCTCGTCTCAGAACCCCTCAATTCAGAGCCAATTTGATAAGCCAAAACGCCTGAATGAGGGGGTTGATACCCTTTACATGTGGTCAATCATCACTTGACCAAAGCCTGAGCAACTGACTTGGGTAGCACCATCCATCAAGCGAGCAAAGTCATAGGTAACTTTTTTGCTAAGAATAGATTTTTCCATCGATGAGATGATCAGGTCTGCAGCTTCGACCCAACCCATGTGGCGAAGCATCATTTCTGCAGACAATATTTCCGAGCCAGGATTGACATAGTCTTTGCCCGCGTATTTGGGTGCGGTGCCGTGGGTTGCTTCAAAGCAGGCCACGGAATCCGACAAATTGGCGCCAGGCGCAATGCCAATACCCCCTACTTGGGCGGCCAAGGCATCAGAAACGTAGTCACCGTTCAAGTTCAGGGTGGCAATCACGCTGTACTCTGCAGGGCGCAGCAAAATTTGCTGCAAAAACGCGTCTGCAATGCTGTCCTTGACAATGATTTCTTTCCCAGTTTTGGGGTTTTTAAATTTGCACCAGGGCCCGCCGTCAATGAGTTGCGCGCCAAATTCTTTTTGAGCCAGAGCGTAAGCCCAATCACGGAAACCACCTTCGGTGTACTTCATGATGTTGCCTTTGTGAACAATGGTCACGTTGGGCTTGTCGTTGTCGATGGCGTATTGAATGGCTTTTCGCACCAAACGCTCGGTACCTTCACGCGAAACAGGCTTGATACCAATACCCGAGGTGTTGGGGAAGCGGATTTTGGTGACGCCCATTTCATCAATCAAAAATTTGATGAGTTTTTTGGCCTTGTCGCTTTCGGCTTCGTACTCAATGCCAGCGTAAATGTCTTCGGAGTTCTCGCGGAAGATGACCATGTTGGTCTTCTCGGGCTCTTTCAAGGGAGAAGGTACGCCTTTGAAATACTGAACGGGGCGCAGACAAACGTACAGGTCGAGTTCTTGGCGCAGCGCCACGTTGAGCGAGCGAATGCCACCGCCCACGGGGGTGGTGAGCGGACCTTTGATAGAAACCACATATTCTTTCAAAACTGCCAAAGTTTCCTCGGGAAGCCACACATCAGGACCGTAAATTTGAGTGGATTTTTCACCCGCGTACACCTCCATCCAATGGATTTGTCGCTTGCCGCCATAAGCTTTGGCAACAGCAGCATCGACCACTTTCAACATGACAGGCGTGATATCCAACCCAGTTCCGTCACCCTCAATGTAAGGAATGATGGGATGCAAAGGGACATTTAAGGACATGTCTTTATTGACGGTGATTTTTTCGCCCTGGGCGGGCACCTTGATATGCTGATACAAGAGAATGTCTCCAGAAAGTGAACAACCAGCGGCAGCCGTTCGCCGCTGGTCAGTGGATAAAACTTGAAATCATTCTAACCATGCAGACCATGAACAAACTTACTGTTTTCCTCATACCCCGCCTCAGGCTTTGGCTAGAGCGTACCGTTCTGTCTGTCATGCTCATGGCAATGGCGGCGGGCACTTGGGCCCAAGAACCACAAACAGGTTTACCAAGAACCCTCATCCAAGCAGGCATGTATCAAATAGACGCCCAACTGGCGACCACGCCTGGGCAAAGACAAATAGGCCTGATGAACCGCAAAGACATGGCAACCCATGAAGGCATGCTTTTCATTTTTGAAGAACCGCAAACACAGTGTTTTTGGATGAAAAACACCCTGCTACCTTTGACGGCTGCCTTCATAGCCGACAACGGCGAGATTGTGAATTTGGTAGATATGCAGCCCCAAACCACTGATTCGCATTGCTCAGACAAACCCGTTCGTTTTGTTTTGGAAATGCACCAAGGCTGGTTTGAGAAAAAGAAAATAGGCAAAGGCTACAAACTTAAAGCGTCCATTTTTGTTGGCAAATAATTGGATTTCATGGCAGTTGACGGATTTGTAGCACCTGCAAATCGGCTGAGCCATCGGCTAAACGTGCCTGAACGACTTGGCCATTTTCCATTTCGTTAACCGAAGCAATGGCTTGGCCCTGGGCGTTTTCTAGCCATGCATACCCCCGTTGCAATACCAGAGCGGGATCCATGGACCCCAATAGCAAAGCCGCACGCGATAACCTTTCTTGCATTTTGGCAGGCCAGTCATGGACAGCGCGCCCAAGCCGCAATGACTTGGGCTGCAATGTCATGGCTTGGCGGTTAAGAACTTGTTGGGCTGCTCTGCCTAACCGTGAAGAGAGTACCGACAAACCATGCTGCTGCTTGTGCGCCCAAGTTGAAGGCCGTGCCAAGACAGCCTGTACGCGGTCCAAGCGCTGGGCGCGGTCATCAATGTGTTGAATTATTTGGGTATTTAAAACGGAGGCCAATGATTGCAAATCCAGCCACAAACTGTCGCGGCTTGTGGCACACAACTCTGCCGCAGCAGTAGGCGTGGGCGCCCGCAAATCCGCACAAAAATCCGCAATGGTGAAATCCGTTTCGTGACCCACGCCAGAGATGATGGGCACGGGACTGTTTACTATGGCATGAGCCAAGGCCTCATCATTGAAAGCCCATAAGTCTTCCAGAGATCCACCACCTCGAACCAAAAGAATCACTTGGACTTCCGGTCGGGTAGCCAGGGCTTGGAGAGCTTGAACCAAGCTTGCGGGCGCATCCACACCTTGTACAGGGCTTGGAGAAATAATGATGGGAATGTGAGGTACCCGACGGGTCAATGCAGTAACAACATCATGCAAAGCAGCTGCTGCCAAAGAAGTCACCACCCCAATGCAGCCAGGGTTTAGCGGAATCTCGCGCTTTCGGTCTTGCTCGAACAAGCCTTGGGCTTGCAATTTGGATTTGAGTTGCAAAAAAGCTTCATGCAATTGACCTGCCCCGGCTGGACGCATGGCTTCCACAACCAACTGCATTTCACCTCTGGACTCATAAACCGCAACCCTGGCCTGTACTTGAACCAATTGACCGTCACGTGGTGAAAAATTCAGCTGCTCGACCGTTCGACGAAACAACGCGCAACGTATTTGTGCGCCAGCGTCTTTGAGATTGAAATAACAATGCCCGCTGCCCGCCTTGGTAAAGCCGGAAATTTCAGCTTGAACCGTGACCATGCTGAATCGTGATTTCAAGCTATCAGCAATGGCTTTGTTTAAAGCCGTGACCGACCAAATCTGCGAAACAGGGCTATCGTTTGACATGCGAGCGGCGATCAGGTGGGGTGCAAGACAGGGTTAGTAGAGAAAATGACAAGCTGGGCGATAATCGCAAACGACATTTGGGGAGACGCTTTTGTTCGGAATCATACAAGCCGCTGGCTGGCCTATTTGGCCTTTGTTAATGTGTTCGGTTGTTGCATTGGCTTTGATCATTGAGCGCTTGTACAACCTTCGCGACAACGTTGTCTTACCCCCCACTCTTTTGGATGATGTTTTATCGATTTCTCAAAAAAGCTTGCCCAAGCCTGAATCGATTGAACATATTCAATCCACTTCAGCGCTAGGCGAAGTCATCAGCGCGGGATTGCTTTTACTGCAATCACAACCCCTTTGCAGCAAAGAAGCCTTTGTCAGTGAACTCCAAGCCAGTGGGCGTCGCGTTGCCGCTAAATTGGAGCGTTACCTCAGCACTTTGGGTTCAATTGCCTCCGTAGCCCCCTTATTGGGTTTGTTTGGCACCGTTATTGGCATGATTGAAATTTTTGGATCGCAAACGCCTGGCGCTGGTAACCCAGCCCAACTTGCCCATGGCATTTCAGTGGCGCTTTACAACACAGCTTTTGGTTTGGTGATTGCGATTCCAAGTTTGGTAGCTTGGCGTTATTTAAGAGCTCGTGTAGACCATTTCGTTGTGGAATTGGAAATTGCTGCCGAGAGAATGGTTCACCATTTTTTTAACCAACGCAGTTAAGGCAACCCATGAAATTTGGACGCCGACGTGCCGACGAGCCTGAAATCAATTTGATTCCTTTTATTGACGTTTTACTGGTCGTATTGATTTTTTTGATGCTGTCCACTACTTATGGACGTTTGACCCAAATTGACTTGAAACTCCCCAACGCCGACGCAACTCCACAGCAAGAAAAACCCAATGAAATCCGGGTTCTGGTCAGCAGTGATGGTCATTACGTGGTGCAAAAAAAATCGCTTGAAGGCAATGACATTCAAGCAATTGGTTTGGCTTTGGCTGCGGCGGCTAAAGAGACTGCCAACCCCCTGGTGGTCATCAGTGCCGACGCACGCGCCAGCCACCAATCGGTCATTCAGGTTTTGGAGGCAGCGCAAAACGCCGGCTTGCAACAAGTGACTTTCACCGCCCAAAGCCGCTCGCAAACAACTGTCCTCCCCTAAGGCAGTCATGCCCAGACTCAGTGAGGTTTTGTCAAATGCTTGGGCTAAGCCAAATACCTTGTCTTGGGTCTTACTTCCCTTAACCTTTTTCAGTCACGGCTACCTCTGGCTTCAAAACAAAGCCTACCAATTGGGCTGGAAAGCCGCCACCCAACTGCCTGTGCCCGTGCTGGTGGTTGGCAACATCATGGTTGGGGGGACCGGCAAAACGCCTATCGTGATCCATTTAGCTGAACGCCTCACCCAACTGGGATGGCGTGTCGGTGTGATTGCCCGCGGTCATGGTGGTCAACTCAGGGGTTGCACCGAGGTCCATCTGCAAAGCCCCGCCTCCGTGGTGGGTGATGAAGCCCTGCTATTGAAAATGCGTCTGGGTTTGCCTGTGTTTGCTGGCAAGCAACGGGCAAATGCGGCTTTGTCCTTGCTAGAAACCTACCCCCAGACTCAAATGATTCTCAGCGACGATGGTTTGCAACACCGTGCTTTGCACCACGATATTGCGGTCTGCGTGTTTGATGACAGAGGCTTGGGTAATGGTTGGTTACTTCCTGCGGGCCCCTTGCGAGAAACTTGGCCCAGGTCAATGAAAAAAGGTGTTGTCCAGCTCAATGTACATACGGGAAGCCTAGCCTTCGCGGACAGCATTACAGCGCAGCGTCAACTGGCTGGTTTTGCGGTGAATGGTCGCGGCGAACAACGCAATTTGCAACATTGGGCTGGCAAGTCAGTGGACGCCTTGGCCGCCATTGCCCAACCTTTGGCATTTTTCTCGGCACTGCAAAGCCTAGGGTTGACACTGGCCAGACAAGACATTTTTGCTGACCATGACGGTTTGGTTGGTTGGCAACCGGCGTCAGATAACGATCTCATATGTACAGAGAAAGATGCCGTCAAGCTCTGGCCCCAACACCCAGATGTGTGGGCGGTACCGCTCAGCTGCGAATTACCGGAGGTTTTTTGGCGCCAATTACTCCCCCAATTGCAACGACTATCATCCAGCCATGGACAACAAATTGCTTGAACTGCTGGTCTGCCCAGTCACCAAAGGCCCTCTTGAATACAACCGCGATAAAGCTGAATTGCTTTCTCGAAGCGCCCGTTTGGCCTATCCCATACGCGATGGCATTCCAGTTTTGCTGGAGATGGAAGCTCGCACATTGACTGACGAAGAATTGGAACGCTGATTGAGTGCCCCGTCTTTTGTGGTGCTGATTCCTGCGCGGTTGTCAGCCACTCGCCTTCCTAAAAAACCCCTGGCAGATTTAGCTGGTATCCCTATGGTGGTGAGGGTTGCGCAGCGCGCTCAGCTCTCTCAAGCGAGGCAAGTGGTGGTCGCGACCGATAGTGAAGAAATCATGCAAGCTTGCGCGAATTACGGCGTGAAAGCTGTGATGACCCGTGCTGATCACCCCAGTGGGAGCGACCGTTTGGCTGAAGCGGCTGAAGGCTTGTCTTTGGCCAACAACGAGATCGTGGTGAACGTCCAAGGTGACGAGCCGATGATAGACCCGCTCAACATCAATGCGGTAGCCCATTTACTGCTTGAGCAATCGTCGTGCAGCATGAGTACCTTGGCAGACCCCATCACCTCCTTGGAAGAATGGCAGAGCCCCCATTGCGTGAAAGTGGTCATGAATGCGCAGTCCCAAGCCATGTATTTCAGTCGGGCCAGTATTCCCCACCATCGTGGTGGCAACACCCTTAAACTCCCGCCCTACCCTGTTTTTCGACATGTGGGTTTGTATGCTTACCGGTGCGGTTTTTTGAAAATTTATCCCACATTGACGGCGGCGCCCGCTGAACAGGCCGAGGCATTGGAGCAATTGCGGGTGCTATGGCATGGTTACCGGATTGCCGTTCATGTATCGCATTTGGCCAGTGCAGCAGGCGTGGACACCCCAGAAGATTTAGAGCGTGTTCGCCGCTTGTTTGCGCAGCAAAAATGACAGTCCAGCGCAAGCTGTGCGTGTTATTCTCTGAATACGACAAAGGCGTACTGCCAAGACAGTGCCCAAAATAGCAAGGAAGACAATGAGACTGATACTGTTGGGCGCACCTGGCGCAGGCAAAGGCACCCAAGCCAGCTTTATTTGCCAACACTATGGCATTCCCCAAATTTCCACTGGCGACATGCTTCGAGCCGCGGTCAAAGCAGGCACTGCCATGGGCTTGGCCGCTAAAAAAGTCATGGATGCGGGCGGTTTGGTGGGCGACGACATCATCATTGGCTTGGTCAAGGAGCGCATTGCCCAGCCCGATTGT
>Ga0214919_10007861_pt1 | contig 14261 bp, 14 predicted proteins | sample LL1503_MetaG_FD_177994 | JGI IMG/M metagenome (GOLD analysis project Ga0214919, IMG submission 177994) | Freshwater microbial communities from Lake Lanier, Atlanta, Georgia, United States - LL-1503 | ecosystem: Environmental > Aquatic > Freshwater > Lake | place: USA: Georgia | collected...
GTGATAGTTAAGAAGGAACTGTCAGATCCTAAGTCCCTCATTGTAAAGTGGATGCCGCGTGAAGGTCGCCCTCTTTCTGCGCCTCTTGCCACTGCGCTCTGGACAGGCCCTGCTGATTCTATACACTCTTCAAAACTCCGTGCTTATCGCAAGACTGTAGCAAACTTGAATAAGGCTCTCGCCACTACAGAGATTGCTATGTGCGCCGGTGATTGGGCCAACATCAAGCCTGGCCGTGTTCCAGGGCGTTGTATGAAACAGAACAGACTCGCTTTTCTGAATGAAGTTGCCCCAAAGAAGAAGGGTCAACACGTAGTTAAGGGTACTCTGCGCCATCCTGAAATTAAGGCGCGTATGGTATGTCGCGAGAACTTTCAGAAGTATTTCGTTAAGACAGCAAGTGGTGAGGTGAAGGCGAAGGGCTCTGATACACTCTATCCTCACGAAGTAATTCGGAACATTTGCTATTGTGGGAGTGTTGACGAACGTAATTCCCTTACAGGAATGTGGCGTTCATTTGTTGATAGTGCTGTGGCCTCTGGAGGCCTTGGTCGCAGCATTCCAATGTGCGACTTTAGCGGATCTATGCACGGGTTACCTCTTGAGGTTTCCAGAGCAATGGGTCTCCTCATTTCTGAGATTACTACTGATGAGTTTAAGAACAAGATGTTGACATTTGATTCTGAACCAAAGTGGCTAAATTTCCCTGTAGGGTCTTCTATTTTCGAACGGGTAGATATTGTGGCCAAAAGTGGTTATGGTCACGGACTAAGTACAGATTTCCAGAAGGCTATGGATATGGTATTGGCTGAATTGAAACAGCAGCGTGTAGTACCTGGTAAAGAGCCTGAGAATCTAATTGTCCTTACAGATATGGCTTGGGATGCTGCTTGTGGCTCATCTGTTGTTAGTAGTTATACTGGGAACACTTATCGCAATGTTGTGAAGACTTCTGGGTGGCAGACACATATTCAGATGATTCGTGAGTCTTTCAAACGTGCGGGTGAAGATATGTTTGGTGAAGGGAACGGCTACAAGCCACCTCGCATTGTCATTTGGAACATCAGCGCATCTTGTGAAGATATGCACGCACAGGCTTCTGAAGAGGGTGTTGTTATGCTCAGTGGTTGGTCTCCATCACTCTTCAAGGTGTTGATGACAAAGGGTGTAGAGATTCAGACTCCATTGGATGCGCTTCGTGCCCAGTTGAACGATCCGCTTTACGATCTTGTGCGTCAACGAGTGGCTGCGCATAAACGAGGGTCTAAAGAGTAGACTCGTCTTTAGAATTGTGGAAAACATTAGTTCTTGTAATTCTTTCCTGGCCAGATAGTTTTATAAGAATAATGTTTTCCATATGAAACCTGAAATAGGTTTTACACAGCATTTCTATTAATTATAATATATTTATATTTCCTTTTGGAAATATATTGAAACCTGAAATAGGTTTTATACAGCATTTTTAAATTAATAATAATTTTATCAAGTTTCCTTACAGCAACTTAAAAATAATAATATTTTTAATACGGAAACTGTAACTAAGACTTCACACAGCAAATCACAATTATAATAATTTACAACTGAAGTCTGAAAAATTCTGCCATCTCTTAGATACTATTTAATGGCAAAGTTAAGACCCCATGTGTCTTAACTTTGATATTAATCACTAGAGTCAAGTGCTTAACTTGACTATACAGAAACATATTTTTATACAATTGAAATACGACACAATGATTTATATATGTGCTTATTAGATTTAATGTCGTTTGGTTCTACATCTTATACACGTCCACCTGTAGATCCAATATTTAATTATGATTATTTAATTGTACGTTTTGATGGTAAAGATTTTCGTGAATCTTTTCCTCCTCCTACTTCTAATATAATAGATACTGGTCCATTTCGTAATAATTTATTAAGTGATAATAACGCAAGTTGGGGCAATGGAGGTATTAATGAGCCTTATCTAGATATAATTACACCATTTAGTAATACTAATTTAGAATATGGAAATAAGACACAAGAATTGTTTGTATCATGTAAATTTAATTTTATTGGTAGTACGTATCCCTATAATATTTTTAGATTTAACACAGATTCAAATGGTATAAATTATTTACGTGGAGATGTAATATCAAGTAGTAATTTTAATGTATCATATTCTAATTCTAATATTGGATCTTTTTCATTAATAATAGACCCAACTATTCCACCACTTTTTTATTATTATTTAACTGTTAGTTTATATAAAACATCTTACTCAAATATTATAAATTATACTCTTTCAAATGATGATAACTATACTAATCTTTCAAACTTTATCCCCTTACATAATATATTTGATAATTATCATAAAAATAGTTTATTTATTGGTTCTTTAGAGTTATATACTTTTAATCTTTATAATAAATTAACGGTCTAAAGAAATTATGTATTTACATATTGAATAGTCGCATGGTGCAGTGGTTAGCACATCGGACTTTGAATCCGGTAACCCCAGTTCGACTCTGGGTGTGACTATATTTTTTTTGGTTGCGAGTTACTATTTAAAGAAACTTATTTCAGATACTATTAATTAGTTAATTAAATGCCTTCTATAATGTATGCTGGTGTAAGATATACACAAACAAGACACGCTATACAATGTAGGAAATGTTTGGAAACAATAGAAAGCAAACATAGACACGATTTTAAATATTGTTCCTGTGGCGCAGTAGGAATAGATGGAGGAATATCTGCAGGAAATCGTATTTTAGGAAATAAATGCGATATAGAAGATAGGAGTATATATTGTACTATTGTTCAAAAAAAGAAAATATTCTTACCCTCAACTGCTTATAACAATATTCAAGAAAATTGAAGCCCTTCCCTTACAGGGTTTTCTTGTGTTGTGACTGCTTTCTATTTTACAATGTCTACTTCTTGTAAACACTGTAAAACAAATAAAATGCTATTTAGCACACATAGTGATGAAAGTAATTGTCCTATATTATTGGCACAGTACTGTCTCTATTGTTATGAGCGGGGGCATGTTATTGCGGTCTGTAAGAAAAAAATAGCCTTTCCGCCAGTGATGCCAGATATATATCGTTCTCAAACAAATCCCTATAAACCGAGTCTAGATATTCGCAATGATGACCGTGTAATTAACGCATTTCTTAACTCAAAGGGAGTTGTTCGAAAAGGCGCAAAGGATTTAGAAAATTACGCAAAACAGATGGGGCTTGAATTAAGAAAAATTTAATAATCAACTCTAAATAGAGATGCCTCTTTGGTATACAATTCCAAATATAATTACTAGTCCTTTACAAATAGATGGATTAATTGGGTGGTATGATAATAATTCAGCACAATTTGGCCCCAATGATTTTTTAATTCGTTGGTCTGATTTAAGTTCCTGTAAAAACGATATTATCCCTTATTATAGTAATATAAAGTGTAATTTTCTTTTTAATAATGCTGTATTGGTAAACGAATCACTATTAAATTTGGATACTATTTCTTCTGGAGCAACAGTATTTATTGTTGCGGATTTAAGTAATAATGAATTTGACCAATCTAATTATATAAGTTTTTTTACAAATGATCTTGATGGTACAACTCAAACTGATAATTTAATAACAAGTCTCAGGCGATATCCTGGTGGTACTAATCTTAATACTATAGGAATTGGTAATTCAAGCGATAGTCTTACAGTTGGGAATATATTTAACACATCAAATAGAGAAAAAACATTAGTAAATTCAATATGTTTTAATACATTTTATGATAATGATATTAATGATGCTACTAATTCTTTATATACAGCAGCAGGATATATAAATAATTCAAATGTTACTATATCATTATCTCCTTCAAATATTACAACAGATATGAATAATTTTAATGTATTTATAGGAGACTATTCTAATGGAAGGCCAGAACACGGCATAAATACCCAAATATTTGAAGTACTTTTATATAATAAAGTATTACCCATAAGTGATATTAATTTTATAAACAACTATCTTGCTACAAAACATGGTATAACTTTATATAATAATAATTTTATATATTAAACTCAGAGGATGCCTTACGTGTCAAGAAAAAAAGAATTTATTCCAGAATATATTGATGGACTATTTGTATGGCTTGATAATTATAATTTGATAAGATCAGGATTTAATATTAATTTACCAAATTATACTTTCAGTGATACTACTGAATTTAATAATGATATTATTGGGACAAATAATATTAGACTATTTAACGCAAAAGTTAATTTCAGTAACTACGATTACGCACAAAGTTCAGAACGTCTTTCAATACCAACTATTCCAAATTCTTATACAATCTTTTATGTTGGTCAACCTGGATTCTCAAAAACACAAAATAGTCTTGTAACACTTTTTAACGCTGATAGTAATTCAATAAAAAACTCTAATACAATTGGTATAGTTGTTGATGAATATAATATAGCATATGCTACAAATCTACAACCTACTGGTGATATTTTGGATAAATATAAAGGAGCATATTCATTCATTGGTAATAGCAATTCTATAAATATTTTTACTGCGTCATTTGACAAAAATAATTCACAACTCCTAATAAATGGTATAACAAATGGGGTTCTAAATAGTAATTGTAGTAATATATTTCCAATAGGTGATTTATATAATAATATACTAACAATTCAATCAAATGATGGATTTTATACTAATAATTTAAATTGGTTAAATTCATTTAATGAAACATTAATATATGATCGTATACTTACAAATGATGAAAGAATTATAATTGAAAGATATTTAGCCAATAAATGGCGCATAGTTTATCCTGGATTTCCGCTAACAGGTGTTAGCGCTATACTTGGGCTTACCAATTGGTATAATAGTAATACATTTATTTTACAAGGTGGAAATAATCCCATTATTGAACAAATAAATGATTTATCTGGATTTTCAAATATATTATCTCATAATAACACAAAATTAAATTACGATTCTAATTATAATATTATTGTACCAGTTACTCGTAGTAGACTATCAGGTAATACAATTTTTTCTGATTCATATTATTCTAATTATATATTTACACCTCATGTTATAAATAAAGGTATTACAGTTTCATTTATTACAACAAATTCATTTTATCAAAGAGTAGTTAATCCAGTAAATACATCAAATATAATGACGCTTTTTTCACCTAATTTTGGAAATCTAAATACTTCAAATTATCCAACTGTAAAAACAGATGGATCGTATAATATATTTGCTGGTGGAAATGTATATTCATCTGTAAACGCAGGAAATGCATTATTTTTAGCGAAAAATAAATTTACACTTTCAAACTTAAATGGTACTGGATTACCATCATCTTCAAATATAAAAGAATTATGTGTAATTACTATGCAATTTATTGATTATAACTCATATGGTACAACACAACTTTTTATGAATGGTTATCCAATGATGATTAGTTGTAATGGACCTAGTAATTGGCTTGGTTCTAATTTTAATTTATATTATGCAGCAATTCCTAATATTACTAATATACTCCCTCTATATTCATATTCTCCATTAGATCTTAGCGAAACATTAATATATGATAGAATACTCACTTCGTCTGAATTATCTGTTGTTCATCAACATTTATTATTAAATTACTCTATTTCCAACGGAATATCTACAAATGGCCTTATAGGGTGGTTTGATGCGGCTGAGTATTCTTCATCTGTTGGAACAGTTTTAAAAACTTGGAATTCTAAAGGAGGAGTTGGGTTGACACTTTCAAATCCTGATTCAAATTCGTTTGCGCTTGTTCGCAACTATTCAAATATCCCAGGACAATCCAATCTTACATTTATAGATTTAAATAATGGAGCACCTTCTTATTTTGTGAATAACACAACTGTACCTATGAGTACATATAGCAACTTAATCGTATTTTATGTGGTTCTGGGAAATTCTAATTTAGCCACAAATGGATATGTTACATCTTTTGGTCATAGCAATGGCTCTGTTACATATTTTGCGCAATCAAATCTTACAAATATATTTGGAAATACAAGCAATAATGGTGTATATGCCACTACAGATTTCTCAAGTAAACCTAATAATCAGCCCATTATTACTGGCGCATATGCAAGTAATTCTGATAATAATTTCATGCGATTTGATACTGTTTCTCAGAATACTATGACAATTGGTTCCTTAAGATATAATGGTTCAAATATTAGCAATATAAATATCGGTGCTTACCTTGGTACAAATTTCTGTAAAACACAAATTGGCGAAGTACTTATTTATAATCGTCCTCTCGGCAAATATGAGTATATGAATATATTTGGATATTTACAAAGTAAGTGGTGTTCACCAACGGTTGTGCCATTTCCAACTGATTATGTGTTACGTTATGATGCTTGTAATATATCTCTTAACTTAAGTAATTGGCAATCATCGGAAGACAAAGGACCACAATTAAGTTTGTGTAATTATGCGGGTCTAGGATCTGTTTCATTTACATATTTTAATAGGCCATTCTTATCAAATAGTAGATTTACACAATTTTCAAATGCTTTATCTATTAGCCTAGAAAAAGGATTTACAATATTTACTGTAACATCTAATGCTAATACATTTGGAAATATTGTATCATTTTCAAATTCGTTCAACAATACTTTACAACCAAATATATATTTATCAAATACTGGAACATCAAATATATTTAGTATTGGAAATAGGTATGATTCAATAAATAATTTAGGTTATACTATTAATCAAATATATTCATATACCCCTTTAAATTCAAGAAGTCCATTAATAAATTGTTTCAAATATAATGCGAATACATCTTCATATTCTGTAACAACTAAAGGTGCCATATTAGAGGTAAATAATACTAATATTTACACTTCATATACTAATTCTATACGTTCAAATTATAATTTTAGCATAGGAGGATTAGGTTTATTAAATACTTCACTAGGATTTGACAGTTTAATAGGTGAAGTCTTAGTATATAATCGCCCTCTAAATGATTATGAAAATGAATTAGTCTCTGCAAATCTTACAGAAAAATGGAATACACCATTATTATATCCTGTATTATTTGAATCACGAACAATTTCTTGTAATTTTTCTTTTGTTACATCTCCCTTACAAAGTAATAGATTAACACTAAGTAATATTCCTGTATTAAGTAATTATTATAATTTCCCAATGTCAATTCTTTTTACTTCAGTACCTTCACTAGGAAATCCTGTAATAACAGGTGTAAATCCATTCGCAGCATTATATTCAAATGTATATGGTTCATGTAATTATGTAGTTACAATGTCAACAAATAATCCCTTTGGTTCAGTATCATTAATTTTATATAGTAATACAACACCTCCTGGTGTTCCACTTTTTCCTGTTAATTATAATGCTTTTACAGTATTTAGCAATCTTGGGATTCAAACTTCTAATAATACAACCTTAGCATATAGTAATATATTATTAACAAGTATTTTATGTAATGATGCGTATGGTTATGATAGAAATTATGGACTAAGTATTTATTATACTTTACAAAGTAATACTGGGCAGAACGCATTAGTTGGATCAGTAACATCTAATTTATCTTCCAACGGTTTATACAATTCAAATATAAATATAACATTTTCTAATTTAGTTGAAGAAGTTCCTTATAGGTTAACATTATTTGCGTCAAATATATCAGGTATATCAAGTAATATTTTCTCAAATGTTTCTCCATTATTAGGTTACCCATTTTTCTCAAATACTTTTAACACTGGTCAATCAATTAGTTATACATTTTCAAATTTTACAAATTTTACATATGCGACTCTAAGAGGTGCGGCAAAAACACGTACTGCTGCTAATTATTACGTAACAATGCTTTCTATTCCTATTCCTACAGACATTGTAAGAACCGCATCAAACTTTACAACAAATCTTAGTATTTCAGCAGTATCTGGATCAATATTTAGTAATGTATCTTTATCACTTTCAAACCTTATAGGTATGGTTCTTTATAGTAATATTACACTTGTAGCATCAAATACAACAGGTATAATGCCTGCGTCATCTCAGCTTTCAGGAAGTAATTCATTAGGATTCTTTACAACTCCCCCTGGGCCTCCGATATTTCCTTCACAACCAAATCTAACAATTACATGTAATACAAATAGCATAACATATTCAAATGTAATTGGACCTTATTTATCTTGTAATAGTACATTATATCCTGGTGGTGCTTGGGGAGCATGGGACTCTGGTCAAAATAAATATAAATCTGGTATATTTGGTTATTATTCATTAACATCAAATACAACTCTTATTAGCCCATTTTATACACCATTAGTGAATGGAACATCTACTTATGCTGGTCATACCATAGTTATTACATTAAATGGAACTACTGGTGGTACTCCTCCAGCATCTAATATATCTTTCAGAATAGCAGGACTAAAATCTAATATACCATATACAACCAGAATATATGCGTCAAATATGTCAGGAATAGACACTTACTTATTTCAACAAATTAGAACTACATTCTAAATAGATGAAACGTAGGACATACCGCAGACAAAACCGAAAACAAAGAAAGACCCGTCGCCGCATCAGAAAACAGAAAGGAGGAAGCCGATTAAATGCGCCCAACGGCTCTATTGTAAGTGTCCGTTTGGAGAAAGGTGATGACTACCAACCATTTGTGTTTATGGATAAGAAGGACGCAGAAAGAGAAGATCTCTGAAGGTCTTAAGTAGCAAACCATTTTTTGGTCATTTTATAAAATGACCAAAAAATTGTTACGCACGCAGTGTCAAACTATTTTTTGGTCATTTTATAAAATGACCAAAAAATTGAAGGCCCCATTTTCCCCATAATAAAATCACTTTACAAAAATGCCAAACGTCAAGGGAGGAAAGAACTACAAGAAGATGAAGCACCAGGATGCGGCGGCTCCTGAGGTTCACGATATTGGTGAAGGCCAGATGATTGGTCGTGTACTCAGGATGCTCGGTGATCGCCGAGCCCTTGTGTACTGTAATGACAATGTTGAACGCACTTGTAAGATCCGTGGTAAACTCCGCAAGAAGGTGTGGATTGCTACAGCTGATATTGTACTGGTAGGTCTTAGAATCTTTGCTGGAGATGATAGTGATGATGACCAGTTTGAAGGCGGTCCTCTTTCAAAGTGTGATATGGCAGATATTCTTGCCAAGTATGATCCTGATGTCTATTCCAAACTCAAGAAGGTTGATGGTGTGAACAAGCGACTCTTTGGTGTAGTGGAAGCAGGAGAGTCAAAGAAAGCCGCAGATGATGACTACATTGACTTTGATAATGATGAAGATGAGGAAGTAGCAGAAGAGGAAGTGAGTGGTAATAAGAAGTCAAAGAATCCTAACTGGAAGCGTACTGGAGGAGGAGCAGGTAATGACGATGATGATGTTAATATTGACGCAATCTAAATGCGGTTGATGGCTATTCTTAATTATCCAAATTAATTACAAAGAAGAAATGGCTGCCTTACAGCCAGATGGATTCTTCGTTGAATCATATGCTTCTGCGGATTTCGCAGATGCAGAAGAAACACGGCCTATAACAACATCTGAAACAACACTTATCTCTCTTTCTGAACCATCTGGCAGAATAACAAATGCTGTTGAAAATTTAATACGAAAACATACTCTTGAAATACAAGGACGATCAGATATTTTTTTGTCAGCAACTGGTGTTAACTATCCTAATCAACTTCGTCGCAAACTTCGTGATTTTTTTATGAAAGAACAACAGACCATTTTTCAGTATTTAGATAAGCCTGTAACATCTATTCCTATGTTATCTTCTTATAACACAATTATGAAAAAATTCGCACGTCCAGACTTCAATCCATCTGCTACATCTCTACGTGATCTTGCTGTTGACCTTAGTGGTGATACTGTTCTCCCAGAATTAAATACTCGTCTCGGTTTTGATTTAGCCGAATTTACAGAACGTTTTGGTTCTTATATGAATACCCTTAAAGAAGTGCTGGATGAAATATCTACAGGCGAAGATGATCTTAAAAATCGTGTAGCAGCAATTGATAAACTAACACAAAATGTCCAGTCAATCCTTACACTGAGTTCCACAAATCCAATATTTGAAAATATGATTAAAACCACCGAGCAATATATTGGTGAATCAGTTCGTCAAAATTCCTTGGAAGATAGTTATAAGAATTTAATTAATTCTTATAAAAAACTCACACTTCTTAAAGAGAGTTTCCTCGGAAGTCGCGTCATTGGAAGCGCATTTGGTACAGAACCTCTTTGTTCTGTTTGTATTAATGAATCAGTTGCATTTTGTTTTTCTCCATGTGGTCACACATTCTGTCAGGCTTGTACGCGAAAACAACATACACAGTGTTTTATTTGCCGTCAAATGATTCGTGAAAGAGTGAAGTTATTTTTTTCATAGGTCTTCTTCTTCGGCCTCTTCTTCCACTTCCAAAGACACCTGGATTAAATTCATATTTACCATCCGATCTCTGAGAATTTCCGCATCTTGTTCTGAAAGATTGTACTCTTTCACAACTTTGTTCAGGATTTTATTCAAATATCTATAAATAACACATTCAAGGAACTTAGTAACATCCTGCTCTGTTGTTTCTGCTCGTAACTTTTTGAGAGCAGCTTTTGTGACCATTTTATGTATCTTGTATCTTCCCTTACAGGTGTATTTCTATCAATTTTTAGCGGGTTAGTAGCAGCCTAAAACTTCAGCACGTTTAAGAAGTAAGATTAGAAATGTCCGACGCTATTCAAGAGAATCAGATTGTCTCGGCGGCCTCTGTGCCGTCGCAGTCCGAGATGGCGCAGCTCTCCACTGCCATTCAGGAGTGGAAGCGTGTCCACGACGAACTTGTAGAGGCTCGTCAGGATATTCGCGAAAAGGGGAAACGCGTGAAGGTACTTGAGGAGGTGATTATGCGCATTATGAAGAAGAATAACATTGGTGCTCTGGATCTCCGTTCAAGCGGTGGTCGTCTCTTATACAAGCGCAAGGCTGCCAAGACTGGTATGAATCCTAAGACGCTGATGAAGGCCCTTACAGAGCATATGAAGTCTGAGAGCAAGGCTGCGGAGGCTGTTGAGTTTATCACGAAGAATCGAGAGTCGAAAGTGCGTGAGTCTCTTGCGTATGAACGTAACCAGACAATGGATGAAGATTAGATTTTACCCTAATAGAATGTCTTCCGGTCTTGTCCACTCTGCTATGCGGTCTGTTGTTGAAGGTTGGGCAGATGTTCCTGCTGTTCGTAAGCGTGAAGTGTATACCGATACACTTGCTGTGCTTCTTTCATTTATTTTAGCGGCCGTTTTACTTGCCTTTGTTGGAAAACTCTTATGGAACTCCGTTATTGTTGACTTATTTGAATTCGCTAAACCTGCTCGGTCCTTCTGGCAGATTCTTGGTTTAATGTTGTTCGTTTCCCTTGTGCGGCCTTAATTGACTTCTGTGGAGTAACAAAGTTAAGAACAATTTGTTTTTAACTTTGGTATTAATGACTAACATCAGGTGTCTAACTTGACGTTTTATCTGTTACTAACAGATTCAATGAAGAAGCACTGCCAACATCAATTCTTGGCGAAAGACCAGTTATATTTGTTTTATGGAGATCATTAATTGTTGTTGAAATTGTATCAAACATCTTTGTAAGGTTTTTCACATCAGTTTCATCTATTTCAAGAGTTGTTGATTGAGTGAAATACATTTTATCACCATCTCTTACAACTTTTATGTGTTGCGGATTCTTGGTTGCTGCATGATAAATAAAATCGTCTCGGATTTTTGAAGTAAAGTCTTGCCAACGCTCTTGTAACCGTTCAGATTCTACTTTATTTGCCCTCATTATTAATGCGAATTTGAAATGCTTTGTCTTTAAGATTGTTTGAATTGTTTCATCTTTTTTATGTGTTACATTCACTGCGAAAGCCGAGCGTGGTGTTGTTGCATCTGCGTCTGCGTCTGCTGAAAAAAATGAACCCATATTGATTAATTCTATTAATATAAGTGTATTTATATTTAGACTGTTCCCTTACAGGTTGTATTTATTGTTATCGGTGCGATTATTGGTTCATTTTAATATGCCGGCTCTCAGCCACAACATGTGCGATCAGCCTTACACCCACAATCACGAACCATGCACTGCCAACACTCATAAAACTTAGTCATATCTACAGTATCACATTTACATATATTTGTGCGATAATCTATTTCATTGTAAAGGTCGCATTTAATTGTATGTATCAATTCAACATCAATTTCACATGTGGGGTCACCAAAGCCAAATGGTACATCTAGAATCTTTTCTTTAAGAATCCAAAGCGGAATAATCTTTTTCAGTTGATACATATACTCTTCATCAAGATGTTCAAGATAGTATTCAATATAGGTCTTCAGCGTATCAGCATCTCGTTCAGCATAGTCAATCTCGTCAGTATCCATCTGTGTATCAATATAGCCCAAGAGGCGCACATAGTTCTCAAGCATCGTGCTCGTCTGAAACTTAGTCCACTCTGTCATCTTGTGGGGATACTTTAAAAAAATAGAAATGGGTAGTCTTCAATTTTTTATGACCAATTTACATGAATGTATGGTTCATTATATTGATACATAACATTAATATCTACATCCACAAACATTTCATTTAGAATTTGCTTACAGGTATTCAGTAGAGTATTTAGTTCATCTTGTTGTAAAATAGTATTGTCATTATGATTGCGTCGTCTCATAAGAGCCTTTCCTAATGTAACCCAGTTAGTTACATATATATTTGTACATCTTTGGCCAAAACTCGCCGCCAACAATACATCATGATGTACCTCATTCCTAAAACGTTGAAGTTCACCATCTCGTATTTGTTCAATCGCACGTTGTTCCATTCCTTGTAGCTCAGCACGAGTCATACGGACTGCCATCCTTATATTCTTGGTTTAGTCAATTACAAATAATTATTTCAATTTTATTACTCTATTGGTCTAAATGAAGAAGTAAATAATAAAATAAAATCTATATTATAGAAATGTCATTACTTGGAAATAATGCGGAGAACACCCCCCTAATCCCGACTTATAGTAATAATCCAAAGAATATTTTTGGAGATGCGTATAATAATTTATCAATATCACAACAAACAATCATTAAGTCATTATTAAAACAAATGCGGTCATCTTCCCCGGATGAAGCAAACAATATGCTTCAAATTCTTAAGGATATTGTTGAATCTAACCCTAATATGCTTTCTAGATTCAAAAATAAAGGAGTTCGTAGATCACTTAAAAATAGAAAGCAACGCCGAACTACTCACAAAAATCGTAGATAAGATTAGATATGAGTTTAAATCAACTAAGTAATGCGTTTTCTAAAATGAAAATTTCAATTCCACCGCCAGCCCCTTTAATAAGACAAAATGCAGAAATAATGCCAATGGACTATTTTTTAAAGGGGCCTGGGTCTTCAAGGAGATCGTCTAGAAGAAATAAAAGATCAACTAGGAGAAATAGAAAGGCAAGTAGAAAAAACAGAAGATAAACATATTTTTGAATTATATACAATTCTTTAGAACAATAAATATTTTCAAAATATTTATTAATCTAAAGGCATTTTTATTACATTGCTACTACAAATGCGACAATAACAATAAATACAATACACATAAAGAGGTTCATTTGATATAACTAAAAAATGAGGAGTTTTTACTTTCAATTTTATTTTGGTTAGCAAAACTCCTTTGGAACAGATATCTTATAACTCTTTTTAATAGCATCATAGCTTACCAAAATAGTAAATGAAGATTCAGCAGGAAACATACAAATCTCAATATTTACATCATTTTTAGACCTATTAATCCTGCAAAAGAAGGAGTGCGCATTTTTAATAAGATGCATCCGATAATCTTCATTTATTTGCTGAAGATATGATTTGTATTGAATATAAGAATTCCAGAAAACTTCACCATCTACAATAAAAGCCCTACAATCAGCTTCAATAATTTCAGTAATGTGTTCCAGAAAGTCATAATAATTATTCGTTCCAGTCTCGTCGCAAGAGTAAACAAACTCCTTGATCTCTGATTCAGTCATTTTTTGGTATAACTAACTAAAAAATAGGGTTTTTAGGATTCAATTTTTTTGTTTTATTCAAAATGCGTATGTACCCACGCATCTCCATATGTTAGAAGCATTCGGTCGCATCTGTCTGGATAATAGAATTTCTCAA
>Ga0214919_10007862_pt1 | contig 14261 bp, 13 predicted proteins | sample LL1503_MetaG_FD_177994 | JGI IMG/M metagenome (GOLD analysis project Ga0214919, IMG submission 177994) | Freshwater microbial communities from Lake Lanier, Atlanta, Georgia, United States - LL-1503 | ecosystem: Environmental > Aquatic > Freshwater > Lake | place: USA: Georgia | collected...
CGAGGACCTCGATGAGTTGCTCACCCGCGCTGCCGAACGCGGAGCCGAGCGCGCACTGGCCTGCCTTGGCCTTGAAAACGGCCACGCTGCCCGCGATATCCGTGACCTGCGGGGTCTCATCGATGCCTGGCGGGAAGCGCGCCGAACGGCCTGGCAAACCACGGTCAAGGTACTTACTACCGGTGTGCTGGCTGCACTTTTGGTCGGCATCGCCATCAAGTTGCGGTGATGGGAGGTCCCCAATGATCGAGACGCTATTGGGTGGCTTGCTGGGCGGCGCATTTCGCCTGGCTCCTGAGGTCCTGAAATGGTTTGACCGCCAAGGGGAGCGCGGTCATGAGTTAGCCATGCAGGACAAGGCGCTAGAGTTCGAGAAACTGCGTGGTGCCCAGCGCATGTCCGAGATCGGCGCGGCTGCCGATGGCGCTTGGAACACCGGCGCAATCGAAACCCTGCGTGATGCCGTGCGCACTCAGGGTGAAAAAACTGGGGTGGCCTGGGCTGATGCACTATCCAGCACAGTTCGCCCAGTGATCACCTACTGGTTCATGGCGCTGTACTGTGCGGCAAAGACGGCGACCTTTGCTGCGGCATTGTCTGCCGGTGCCGACTTGGGCACTGCGGTGTTGCACGCCTGGACTGAAGCTGACCAGGCACTTTGGGCCGGGGTGCTGAACTTCTGGTTCTTGGGCCGCGTATTTGACAAGGTTCGGCCGTGATTGAAGTGCCGCAGGCGGCGATCGACCTGGCCAAGCGGTTCGAGGGGTTCTGCCGAGTGCCCAAGTCAGACCCTGGTCGTGCTTATCCGTATGTCTGTCCGGCAGGGTTTTGGACCATCGGATTCGGGCATCTTTGCGATGCCAAGCATCCGCCGATCACTCTGGAAGAGGGCGAGGCATATCTCACTGCTGACATGGCCGATGCACTGCGAGCCACACTGCGCTACTGCCCGGTGCTGGCCACTGAGCCGGAAGAACGGCTTGCGGCCATTGTGGATTTCACGTTCAACCTTGGAGCCGGTAGGTTGCAGGCATCAACGCTTAGGAGGCGGGTCAATCAGCGTGACTGGCCAGGTGCGGCGCAGGAGTTACGTCGCTGGGTTTACGGGGCTGGAAAAGTACTGCCGGGGTTGGTTGCCAGACGAAAAGCAGAGTTCAACCTACTCTCACTTCAGACTTGAGTAGAAGGCTTAGTGCCCTGAGTTCACCTCCCTGGTTTAGAGAAAAAGAAGTTGATCTTGATTGCTGATTCATACCCGTACGGATATAATTTGAGATTAATTCACGCGTTCTTACTGAAGATAACTTCTTACTAAAATTTGCCAATTTGGATGATCAGTCATGACAATAAAGGCAGGCAACCTACAAGGTAAAAATCAGATGAGTGACGGTGCTGCAGACACCAAAGACCTATCTGCCAAAAAGGTTCTCGCCGTCAAATTTAACGAGGTTGTCGACAAGCGTGGCCTCAGTCAAACGGAAGTAGCCGAAATTACCTGCATGACCCAGCCTAAAGTTTCTCAAGTTAGGCGCTGCAGATTGCAGAATATCTCGCTCGAACGTCTGATGCAGGCATTGGTGTCTCTTGATCATCGTGTGGAAATCGTTGTGCGCCCGGCTCGCCGCACCCATTCTGCAAGCCTTACGGTCAATTTGACGTGAAGTTTGCGTACGAAGATCTTGGCGACGACCAGTTCGAAAAACTGGTAGTGTGTTTATGCCAAAGCGTACTTGGTATTGCCGTGCAGGGCTTTGCCAAAGGCCCCGATGGTGGCCGGGACGCTAAATTTGTTGGAACTGCAGAATTGTTCCCAAGCAAAGCAGACCCATGGGTTGGCACAACCATCATCCAGGCAAAGCACACCAACGGCTACAACAGGAATTTTTCGGAATCTGATTTCTTCAGCAAAACTGCTGTCAACAGTGTGCTTGGCAAGGAAATCCCACGCATCAAGAAACTGCGTGTGGTGAAACAGATTGACCATTACATGCTGTTCGCCAACCGCCGTCTTGCGGGCAATGCTGAGACCGAGATACGCGAACACATTGCGAAGGAATGCGGCATTCCTGTTACATCGATCTACCTGTGTGGGGTCGAGCAGTTGGAAACGTGGCTGAAGCGATTCCCGCAGGCAGCCAAGGACGCTGACCTTGACCCCGTCGACTCCCCGTTGATCGTCAGTCCCGACGATCTGGCTGACGTGGTTCAGGCGCTGGCACGGCAGATTGATGGCGTGACGGCAGTGCTTGACGATCCGCCGACGTCCCGCGTCACCTACGAGCAGAAAAATGCGCTGAACAACATGAGCGTCGGGTATGCCAAAGCGCAACGCCGAAAGTATCTTAAGGAAACCGCACAGATTCGGACATTTCTTGCATCGCCAGAAAACCTCGAGTTGCTGCGGATGTACGAGTCGGTTGTTGATGAGTTTCAGCTCAAAATCATTGCCAAACGCAAGAACTACCAGACCTTTGACGAACTGTTGGAGTACCTTGTAGATCTGTTGTTCAGCCGCGATCCGGTGTTGCGTCAGCACGCCCATAAGCGACTGACTCGGGCCGTGCTTTTCTACATGTACTGGAATTGCGATATCGGGGAGGTGGGCGATGCTGCGTCCGACTAAGCACTCTCATCCTGATCGCACCGTGATCAATGTGTCGCTGCTGCTGTTGGCACGGCTCAAGTCGCGTCGAGTCGATGACTACGACATTTTGCGTAAGTACGCGCGCAAGGCAGTAACGGGCGGCGACGTCTTGTTTTTGCCGGCGCTTAATTTTCTTTATCTCATGGGTTTGATCGACTATCGCCCCAAGATCGACGCTGTGGAATACGTGGGCCCCAATGAAGCTATCTAGACTTTATTCCAACAAGTCAGAGTTGTTCGAGCCGGTGGACTTTTCTCAGGGCTTGAACGTCGTTATGGCAGAGATCCGGTTGCCGGAAAACCGCAAAAAGGACACCCACAACCTCGGTAAGACAACGTTGGGGCGTTTGCTCGACTTTGGTTTTTTGGCCAAGCGCGATCCAAAATTCTTCCTATTCAAGCATCTCGAGTTGTTTCAGGAATTCGTTTTTTTTCTTGAGATCGAGCTGGGAGATGCCTCGTTTGTCACCATCCGGCGTGGTGTGGATGAGGCAACGAAAGTTAGCATCAAGAAACACGAAGCGGGACATCAAGACCTGTCGACTTTGGCATTGACCGACTGGGATCATCAGGATCTTCCCTTCGAGCGCGCGCGCGAGCTTCTCGATGGTCTTCTCGATTGGCGTGCGCTCAAACCGTGGTCATATCGGAAGGCGTTAGGTTATTTGCTTCGGTCTCAAGAGGACTTTCGTGAGGTGTTCCAACTGCGGAAATTTGCCTCCAAACATTCCGATTGGAAGCCTTTTCTAGCGCACCTGCTTGGGTTTGACGCCGCGCTGGTTGCCCAACATTATGAGAAAGAGCAAGCGCTTGCAAAGCACCAAGAGACTGCGCAAACTATCAAGAACGAGCTTGGAGGGTCCATCGAGGACATCAGCAAGATCGAAGGTATGCTTTTGCTCAAGCAAAAGGATGCTGAAAAGAAACAAAAACTGCTTGATGCGTTTGATTTTCGAGCTCAGGACAAAGATCGCACAAAACAGCTGGTCGATGATATCGATGAGCGCATCGCGGCTCTCAATGCAGAGCGCTATTCGTTGAACCAAAATAAGAAGAAGATTCTGGTCTCACTGGAAGAGGATCAAATTCTGTTCAATCCGGATGAAGCGCAACGGCTGTTCGAAGAAGCTGGCGTTCTCTTCAAAGGGCAGATCAAAAAAGATTTCCAGCAATTGATTGCCTTCAATCGGGCAATTACTGACGAACGCCGTAGTTACCTTCAGGAAGAGCGGTCTGAGATAGAGGCTGACCTCAAACGGGTAAACGCAGAACTGAATTCGCTCGGCAAAAAGCGGTCAGATATGTTGTCGTTCTTGAGTGGCACGGATATTTTCGGTAAGTACAAGCAAGTCACCGATGAGATGATCTCGCTGCGCGCCGACATCACGTCACTTGAGCGGCAGCGCGGTTTTTTACATAGGCTTCAGGAGTTGCGCACGGATATTCGGGGATTATCGGAAGCTCGTAGCCACCTCCAGACACAAATCGAGATCGATGTTGAAAGGCAGAATGCCGATCAAGATAGTCTTTTTTCGACGATCCGCTTGTTCTTTAGCGAAATCGTCGAGGAGGTAATCGACCGAAAGGCGCTGCTTAGCGTGTCGCCGAATCAAGCTGGACATCTGGAGTTCAAGGCGGAAATCCTCGACGAGTCAGGCAATGCCACCAGCGCCGACATGGGTCACACTTACCGTAAGTTGCTGTGCATTGCCTTTGACTTGGCGATACTACGTGCCCATGCCGCCGAAAAATTCCCTCGCTTTGTCTTTCACGATGGAGTTTTTGAGTCCCTAGACGACAGAAAGAAAGAAAGCCTGTTGTCTATCATTCGTCGATATGCCGAATTCGGACTGCAGCCAGTAATTACTTTGATCGACTCAGACCTGCCTCAGCGTGAAGGAGATCAGCCGATTTTCTCCGACGACGAGGTCATCCTAATCTTGCACGATCAAAACGCACAAGGGCGTTTGTTCAAAACCAAACCCTGGTAACTATTGATTGGCCGAGTTCTGGACATTCAGCGTGTAGTCACACCTCCGCCGGGTTAGCAGACTACCCACCATTTCGGCCATTACAACGGCGTTCGTTACGGAAGCAATGGTAAGTTCAGCTCCTCTAGGAACTCGTTGTGCCGCTTGGTGGCAACGTCAATTTTCTGGTCTAGCAAAACCAATTCAGAATACAATATATTTAGATCTATCCTTTCTTCGACATTTGCAGTGCTCACATAACGCGAGATGTTCAGGTTGAAACCTTCCTTCTCGATTCGCTCCATCGACGCACGCATGGAATAACGATCTTCTTCTCGGCGATGCTGGTAAGTGTCGAGGATTTTGTCGATGTGTTCGGGTAATAGCTTGTTCTGCCGCTTGCCTTTCTCGAAATGTTCGGCGGCATTGATGAACAGCACGTCATCTGGCTTCTTACATTTCTTCAGAACCAAAATGCACACTGGAATGCCGGTGGAGAAGAACAGGTTGGCAGGCAGACCGATTACCGTGTCGATATGACCGTCTTTCAGTAGCTTGGTACGGATACGCTCTTCTGCACCGCCACGGAAAAGAACACCGTGGGGTAGGATGATGGCCATCACGCCGTCTTGCTTCAGGTAGTGGAAACCGTGAAGCAAAAAGGCAAAGTCGGCGGCGGACTTGGGCGCTAGGCCGTAATTTTTGTAACGCATATCCTCGCCTAGCGCGTCCGTCGGCTCCCAACGGTAACTAAACGGAGGATTGGCCACCACCGCGTCAAACTTCGGCATCTTGGCCGGGTTCATTTCGCGCAGCGAATCCCATTCGTTGGTAAGGGTGTCGCCGTGGTAAATCTCAAACTCGGAATCTTTCACCCCGTGAAGGAGCATGTTCATGCGTGCCAGGTTGTAGGTAGTGATGTTCTTCTCTTGCCCCACAATTTTGCCGATACCGTGTGCACCCATGCGGTGGCGCACATTCAGTAACAGCGAACCGGAGCCGCAGGCAAAGTCAAACACGCTTTCGAGTTGCTTGCGTTGACCGGTAGCGGGCTCTTGGCTGTCGAGCGTGACAATGCCCGACAAGATGCTGGAAATCTGCTGCGGTGTATAAAACTCACCCGCTTTCTTGCCACTGCCCGCTGCAAACTGGCCGATCAGATATTCATAAGCATCGCCGAGCGTGTCTTTGTCGGTGGAAAACTTCTCCAACCCATCTGCAATTGCCTTGATAACGGCGCACAGCGTGGTATTTTGTGCGGTGTAGCCCTTGCCCAGCTTTTCCGAATTCAGATTGATTTCGGAGAATAAACCGCCGAAGGTGCTGGCGAAGGATTCATTCTCGATGTAATCAAAGCCCTTTTGCAGTGTGTGCAGCAGCTCGCCGTTTTGGGTGCGGGCCATTTCAGCGATGCTGCTCCAGAGGTAGGCGGGCTGGATCACGTAGTGTGTCTTCCTGCGCATCTGCTTCTCGAACTCAGCAGTGTCATCTAGGTTTTGTGCGTACCAAACCGCCAGCGGCGCGCGACGGTCGCTTTCATCAAGTTTCGGATAGTCCGAGCCGAGTTCCTTTTGTGCAGCTGCCTCGTAATTGTCGGACAGATAGCGCAGGAACAGAAAGGAGAGCATGTAATCGCGGAAGTCGTCCGCGTTCATTGCCCCGCGCAAGGTGTCGGCAATGCCCCAGAGGGTGGTGCCAAGTTGCTTTTGATCTTGATCGGTCATGAGTTCGTTTCCTGTTCTTGCGTTTCTGGCGTCAGTTCTGAATTGAAGGGATAGAACTCAAGAAAATCAGCCAATATTTTTTCAAAATGCGCCTTGTTCTCGGGAAGCATTTCCACCGGGTCATAGAACGAATAATTGCCGTGGCTCAGAATGTTAACTAATCTGCCGTAAAGGGTGTCGTCTGGATCGTCGTCCAGCTGCTTGATGCAAACCGAGAACTTCCTGTGGCCGTGGAATATGGATGATTTTTCCAATAGGCTGCGCAACCCATTGAAATGGTGCGTGTAAATCTCACCCGTTTCCTTTGCTCGCCAAATCTCCTGAAGCAGCGTCAAATGGTGGAAAAACGGGGTATCGCCTGTATGAGAAAGATGGTACTCACCAGTCTTTCGGGTATGCGACAGGAAATGCGGCGCAAATTTCTTGCGGTCAATCTCTCGCAGTTCATTCCAGAGTACGTTAAAGAAAAGCGTGTGGTGCGATGAAATGACTGTCTTGATGACGTGATCTTTTCGCTTCAGGAACTGTGCCAAATGATTGCCCACAGCAATCGCATTGTGCTCATCTAGCGATGTGATCGGATCGTCGATGTAGATGTACTTGACCCACTGATAAGCTTCCGCGCCATCCATGGCTAGCTGGACAATAGCCAGAAAGAAGCACCAGATAAAGAGGTTCTCTTCCCCGCGCGAAACCTTGATGTTGTCAATTGTTTGGGTTGCTGCTCCTGCGCGCACATCACGCGAAAAGCGGATTGTCCATTCGCTGTAGTTGATGCTGAAATCAAAATCGGCATAGCGGTGCAGAAAGGGACGAATGCGGGTTTCCATCTCCAACGTTTCCAGTTCAGCAAAAAAGCGAGACGCAGCGTTCATTTTTAGCACCCGCGTGCTGTCACCCGCTAGATCGTTGTCCCAGGTGAACAAGTCTTCTGTAAAAGCGTTGAAGTAGAGCGTATCGCGTGTCGTGTTTTCTCCATCCCCTTGCTTGCCGATGTGCTTGAAGGCCATTGAGAGCCGCGTCTTACCGGTCCCGTTGTAGGCGTAAAGCAATACGAATTTCTTTTCGATCAGCTCAGTGCGCAGGTGTTCTGCAAGCTCATCCAGATTAGTTACGGTGATACTCATTCCTGCACCTCAGCCGGGGCTGGAAATAGCTGCTGCAGCAGTCCCTTTTTATGGGCCTTGAGTGCATCCAGATTTCGCGCCTCAAGTGTGATCCGCTCATCAAGCAATGTGAGACAGCTAGCGATTTTTATTTGTTCTAGCTGATCCCTTGGAACTGCGCATGCAACCTTGTTGAGCACGTCCACAGATAAACCCGGCTGAGCCTGCCCCGTAGCAAACCTGTTCAGATTTAGGAGAACGAGCATGTAAAAAAGCCATTCAGTGTAAATGCCTGTTTTCGGTGTGGCTACTACGGCGTGTTCAGTTGCGTGGAAGTTTCCATCTACAAGATTCACATTTCCGCAAAGGGCCCCTTGACGACCGATGAGCGAATAGCGTCCTGAATGGGTGTAGCTTTTTGTGTGGCCGCGCAATCCATTCCCCCCATAGCATGGGTACAAGTCGCTTCCATTTTTCTCGGATATGTCGGCAGCGGCTACAAATTTTCCTGCTTGCATGTGACACACTTCACCGAGTAACGTCAACTCCCACCCATCGGAATCTTGAAACTCCGGAAATCGTAAAGTTGGTACGGTGTCGTCCTCTGTGGGGAAAAGCTGCTGCATCAACCCTTTTTTATGAAGCTTGAGCGCGTCGAGTTTTTGTTCCTGTAGACCGAGTAGCTCGTCTAGTGAGACGAGAAATTTGGCGATTTTCTGTTGTTCATCCGGTGTTGATACGGGAAGTGGCATTGCCATAAAATCATTATTTGTAATGGCCATTCTGTCGTGCCGAGCCCCGGTACTGGATGCTTGGCGTATGTACTGATGCCAGCCCGTGGTCTTGAAATAGTAGGAGTAATAATCATTGTTACTTTCGCCAAACTGGAATACGGAATACAGGGGCGACATAACACCGGTCGCGACATTATTCTTTGAAATTGGGCCTACTGGCGCACTCGCAGATATTCTCGGGTTGTATACGTAATCACCTTTCTCCACAACGTAGTAACTTTCCAAGTTGCCTTGCGTGGCAATATCCTTATCAAAGTAATCGCGCTGATCAACTACTCCATATTCCGCGGAATTCGTTAGGACTCGCGTTATTGCGCCGCTCCGATTCTTCTGGGTGCGCCGTTTCGCTAGCTTATTTAGGGAGACAAATTTCCACTCTGCTGTACCCAAAAACTCTGGGAACCGCAGCTTGGGTACGAAACCTGTTTTCTTTTCTGGCTGCATTGGCATGTCTTCCTTTTTACTGTTCATACGCACCCAGCCCTGAAATGTCCCGCCCTTGGGAGAGTTTTTTTAGCATCGGAATTAAGTCTTCCATTAAAGCCAGCTCTGCCTTGGTGCGCGCCTTCCACCCCAGCTCCAGTGGTGAGAACAGTTCGCTCAGTTGATCTCCATCGAACACCATCCGCCGTAAAGCGGTTTTCACAAACGATTGCAGGGCAGCCGTATCCAACGAATGCTTGGCAGCGATATCAGCCAAAGCCTTCGCGTGTTTTTCCGCCTTAAAGCTGTCAAACCCTGTGCGGATGGCCTTTTCGTCCAGCGCTTTACCTGTCTCAAGTGTGTTGATGTACTCGGCAATGTCGTCGCGCTCGTCAATGAATTTGGCATCGGACTGAATGAGGCCCATGAGCTGTTCGCGGCTCATTTTTTGCTTGCCCGGCGTTTGGCTGGCATACCGGGTGATGAGCGCCATGATGTAGTCGTAATCGATCACCGCGCTGGCAAAAAGTACAAATTCGAAATCAAGTTGTTGCAGCGCTGGGTCTGTCTTGTCGCCGCCCTTGTCCTGCTTTTCTTTCAGGCGTTGGGCGGTGTCTAGATACACGCCTTTGAAGCCCTGCAATTGCTCCTTGGGCAGAACCCGCTCGATAGTGGTCTTGTTTTCGTCGGTCAGGTCGGTGTACTGGTCGAGCTGGGTGTTGAGGCGCTGTACCTCTTTGAACAAATTGATGAACTGGGCGCGGGCAGCGTCGCCTTTTAGGTTGGGAACGGCTTCGGGCTTGTTCTCCAGTCCTTGTGACTGCATGAACTGATCCAACTGCTGCACTGCCGTTTGCAGCTTTTCAATGACTACAGGTGCCTTGTCAACGAGCCAAATTTCTTTGGCGGGCTTGCTGCTGGCCTCGCCGGAGAACAGGCCGATGGCTGTATCCACCGCGTCCTGCTGCTGGCGAAAGTCGAGGATGTTGCCGTAAGGCTTGGTGTCGTTGAGGACGCGGTTCGTGCGCGAAAACGCCTGGATCAGGCCGTGGTACTTGAGGTTCTTGTCCACGTACAGGGTGTTCAGGAATTTGGAATCGAAGCCGGTGAGCAGCATATCCACCACGATGGTGATGTCGATCTTCTGCGCGTGCGGCAGGTCGGCGTTGGGGTACTGCTGATCCTTGATGCGCTTTTGTACGTCCTGGTAGTAAAGATCGAATTCGCCAATGCTGTGGTTGCTGCCGTACCGAGCGTTGTAGTCGGCGATGATGGTCTTTAGCGCAGCTTTCTTTTCGTCTGGAGCTTGTTCGTTATCCAGCTTTTCCTGCGGCAGGTCTTCCTGAATCTGCTGGACGTCTTTGTTACCTTCAGCTGGCGGGGAAAAGACGCATACGATGTTGAGCGGCTGCAACTCTGCGTTTTCTGCCGACTTCTCAGTCTGCATCGTTTTGAACAACGCGTAGTATTCAATGGCGTCATTAATGCTGGCGGTGGCCAGCACGGCGTTGAACTTCCGCCCAGCTGTAGCGGCGTCGTGCTTACTCAATATCGCGTCAACGATGGCGCGCTTTGCCAGCGGTTCGCCCGGCTTGGGTTGTTTTTTCCCTTCAGGCTTGTAGTAGTCGACATGGAAGCGCAGGACGTTGCGGTCTTCGATGGCGTGGGTGATGGTGTAGGCGTGCAGTTGCTGCTGGAAAATATCCGTCGTGGTCTTGTAGCTGGCCTGCTGACCTTCAATTTGCTGGGCGCTGGCATTGGCTTCAAAAATGGGTGTGCCCGTGAAGCCAAACAACTGGGCGTTGGGGAAGAACTCCCTGATCGCTTTATGGTTCTCGCCAAATTGCGAGCGGTGGCATTCGTCGAAGATGAACACCATCCGCTGGTTGCGCAATGGTTCCAGGCGCTCCTTGTAGTTGCGCTTGTTGGTTCCGTCGAGCGCCAAGCCGAGCTTCTGGATGGTGGTGACTATCACCTTGTCGGCGTAGTCGTCAGAGAGCAGGCGGCGCACCAGGGTTTCGGTATTCGTGTTCTCCTCAACGCAGCCTTCCTGAAACTTGTTGAATTCCTCGCGCGTCTGTCGGTCAAGGTCTTTGCGGTCCACCACAAACAGGCACTTATCAATGTCCGGATTATCTTTAAGCAGGGTGGAGGCTTTGAACGAGGTCAGCGTTTTCCCGCTACCGGTGGTGTGCCAGATGTAGCCGTTGCCGGTTTTTTGATGGATGCACTCAACAATTGCCTTGACGGCATAGATTTGATAGGGACGCATCATCAGCAGCTTTTGCTCGCTGGCCACCAGCACCATGTAGCGGCTGATCATCTGGCCCAGCGTGCATTTGACAAGGAAAGTTTCTGCGAAGCTGTCCAGGTGAGTGATCTTGGAGTTGTCTTCGCTGGCAAACTGATAAAGCGGCAAGAAACGTTCGTCGGCGTTGAAGCTGAAGTGGCGGCTGTTGTTATTGGCGAAATACCAGGTATCTGTACGATTGCTGACGATGAACAGTTGTAAAAAGCAGAGCAGGGTTTTTGTGTAGCCGTTGCCAGGGTCGTTCTTGTAATCAACAATCTGCTGCATAGCCCGGCGCGGACTGATGGCCAACGTTTTTAGCTCGATCTGAGTCACAGGCACGCCGTTGATGAGCAAGATCACATCAAAGCGGTGGTGGCTGTAGTCGGTGTTGATGCGCAGCTGATTGATCACCTCGAAGTTGTTCTTGCACCAGTCCTTGATGTTGACCAACGTGTAGTAGAGCGGCGTACCGTCGTCACGTTCGAAGCTGTTGCGCTCGCGCAGGTGCTTGGCGGCGGCGAAGACATCGGGAGTAACAACGGACTCGAGTAGGCGTGCAAATTCGCTATCGGTCAGATGTACACGATTGAGTGCTTCGAAGTGCTGGCGAAAGTTCTGCTCCAGCGCAGCACGATCACGGATGTCGGGGCGATAGGTATATTTGAGATCTTCTAGTTTTGATATCAGATCGTTTTCTATTTGGTTTTCTTTAATCGTCATTAACTGGCTCTCAAAATTTAGGCTGAGCAAAGTTCAGATTCTTGTTCGAATCGTTCTGCACCATCGTATGGTCTTTATTACTTGTTTGGTGCCTTGGGTGCAGGTGCTTGGTATCCCCGAGCAACCGATTTATGTCGTAAAAAGTTTCCATTAATCGGTCCCTCTCTGAGTTGCAGAGTAGCCTGGTGCCAAGGTGGCGCTTTCAACACCGTAAAGGGTTTGCGGGTTGTTCAGCCATAAATGGTGCTCTTTTGGATCAAGGCTGTGTTCAGGTGAACAATCCACTGACCATCGCCTCAGTGCATACCCAACCAATGGAGCCCGCATATCGAGCGCCAGCACGCCGTTGCTCATCATGAAGTCAGCTTCAATCGCTTTGGGGTGTGCAATGCCAGGGTGGGGAACCAGTTCAATATGGACGAGCCGTGCCCACTGCACATCAGATTCAATCTGTTCTTCGACTGGGATGGCCTGGTCAATGGCCTTGGCTTTGACGATGCGTGTCAAAGCAAAGTCGGCAAAGCGGCCCCGTTCACGGTCGTAGGCCCGCAAATGCCAGCGCAGGCCGGTATCGGCCAGAGCAAGGGGGCACAGGGTCTTGGTCGAGGCTCCAGAGCTCAATGACAGGTAATTGACCTTTACTTGGCGTCGTCCGGCAATGGCGCGGGTCAGTGTTGCCAGGGTTTCGATGTCTGGCTTGACAAGGTCGCTGGCGCTTTCACAGGGGACGGTGCGCTTGAGTTTTTGGTCCATGTTGTCACCAAAGCCCGAGCGGAACCAGGTCAGCACGCGCTCGGCTGAGTGTTCAAACAGAGGTGCGAAGCGATCCGTGGTGGCGTACTTGCGCTGACCGGCGTCGTAGAAGAGGTTCTGTGGGGCCAGGCGGCGGTAGGTACTCAGGTCGCGTGCAGAGGCTGCAGGTTTGACCCCAAAGCGGCGCTCGATGTCTGCGCGCGTCAGGTCACCACAGAAGAAGGCTTTGACTTCAATGTAGAAAAGTCGCTCTCTTTGCGTCTGCGTCAGGTCGTCTAGTGCGGCAGCGACTGTTCTGTTGACCACGTATCTGTCCCCATTATGTTGGCGTGGGTTCCACTCTAGCATATTCAGCGACTGCACTTAATCATTTTGATGCAGTGAGAAGCAGTTGGTGCTAGAATTTTTCAAAACGATCAGGTTGGCACCGGTCGCTTGGCCCGAAATCATCACTTTAAGGAGATGACCATGTCTTTTTGGCAAATCTTGGGGCGATTCGCTGTGTCCGACACCGGCGAGACTCTGCAGAAGCTCTCGGACACCACCAGCGTTTCATCTGACGGCACGACCTACACAAAGATGGGCTCGACAACCGTTGGATCTGACGGATCTATGTTCACTCAAGTGGGTAGTTTCAGCACCGACGGCAGCACCCGTATGGGAAGTACCGCGACTGGCATTGGGGCCGTGTTTAACGAGCGAGATGACTGGCCGAACTCGGGAACTAGGGCTTCGCATTCGCACAAACGACTTGGACTTGATGACGATTCGTGGTGATCTCTCGGACAACAATCATGTCAGGACATTCATTACTTATGCGGCCATTATTCGTTTTGAAAGAATGACATGAGTCCACCAATGAACAGGGAAATCAACTCCCTATTTGAAGACTGGCTTATCAGCCCAATGGAATCACTTGATATCGAAGCCAAGTGCTGGCTTGATATGAACGATATTGAATCCAAGGGCACGATTGCAAAAGCTCTTATTGCGCTTGAGAACCATGGTGGCGGGTATTTGGTGATTGGCTTCTCTGAAGATGCTTCCGGAGTGCTTTCGCCAGATCCAAATAGACCACCAAATCTTGCGGCATTTGGAACAGATGAAATAAACGCAATCATCAAAAAATATGCTGAACCTGCATTTCATGCACATGTAACGTTTCAGAAAAATCCAGATTCCGGTGATGAATTTCCTGTAATCCGCTCACCAGGAACCTCAAAGGTTCCGGTTCGCAGCTGTAGTGAAACACCGAATGGCACTCTCAAAAATAAAGTCTATTACATCCGAAGGCCTGGCCCTTCGAGTGAGGCACCGCTTGATGGCAGTGAATGGGATGCACTTATCCGCCGCTCTGTGTTGAACCAGCGGAGTGAAATTATCGATATTCTTCGTTCCTTTATTCCAGCTGCAGCCCCGGGAAATTTGCAGGCAATAGTCGATGAGCGGGAGGTATTGAATCAGTTTTCGAGTGACTCTTTCGCACGATGGACATCGATCAACGAAAGTTTGAAGGACGATCACCCCGCCAAAATCAAGCTTGGGTATTTTTCATTTTCATGTCAGGTTGTGGGGAAATCCAAAGGCTTAAACACAGGAGAAATTCTTTCTTCGGTCGAAGGTTTGCGGCGATACACAGGTTGGCCTATTTTTGTGGCATTGCATCAACCGGAGAGCAAGCCATATTTAATTGATGGAGCTCTTGAAGCTTCGCTTGTCAATATCCAGCGGCCTAATCCTGCGCATGCGGATTTCTGGCGAATCCACCCTGATGGGCTTTTTTATCTTCTCAGAGGTTATCAAGAAGACTGCCTTGAAACACTCTCGGAATCGC
>Ga0214919_10007864_pt1 | contig 14260 bp, 9 predicted proteins | sample LL1503_MetaG_FD_177994 | JGI IMG/M metagenome (GOLD analysis project Ga0214919, IMG submission 177994) | Freshwater microbial communities from Lake Lanier, Atlanta, Georgia, United States - LL-1503 | ecosystem: Environmental > Aquatic > Freshwater > Lake | place: USA: Georgia | collected 2015-03-15
AAATTTGGGAAGATCATTGCTAATGCTTGGTGAGCATGCCGAAGATCAAGTTTTTGAATTAAGTAATAAAAAACCAGTATCAATTATGTTTAATGCTCCAGATCTACTTCTAAACTCTTACTTAATTAAGGGCTTTAATAATCTTTACTATCATCGTGCCAGTAAAACTAAAACAATTGATCAAATTTCATTTGAAAAGTATTTTTATCCGCTTGACCAATTAATTTCATGGAACCGACTATACGGGAAAAATGGTTTTTTACAATATCAATTTGTTGTACCAAAATCTGCTGGTCGGGAAGCTTTAAAAAAAATATTGCAAGTTATTGTAGAGTCTGGTGAGGGATCATTTTTAGCGGTTCTTAAAATTTTTGGTAAAAAAAATAAAAATTATTTATCTTTTCCCGAAGAAGGATATACCTTAGCTTTAGATTTTAAAATTAGCACAAAGGTATTTAATTTATTAAATAAACTTGATCAACTGGTGTTGGGCTATGGTGGAAAAATATACTTGGCTAAAGATGCTCGCATGAGCGAAAAAATATTCAAAGATAGCTATCCGAGATGGGAAGAGTTTAATATCATTCGTGCTGAGTATCATGCAATTAAAAAGTTTAGTTCATTGCAATCTAAACGGATAGGGCTAAATTAATAAATAATGAAAAAAATTATAATAATTGGAGCAACTTCCGCAATCGCTAAAGAATGTATTCGAATTTGGATCAACAATGGTCCGACTGATATTACTCTAGTTGTTCGCAATATTGAAAATGCAAAACCTTTGTTAGCAGATTTGCAAGTACGTAGTCCTGAGTCAAGATTTCAATTATTGTTAGGCGAATTTATGAGTCCAGTATTGATTCATAATCTCGCTGTTAATATATCCTCAAAAGGAGCGCTTGACATAGTCTTAATTGCTCATGGTGCTTTGCCTGAGCAAGAGCAGTGCCAACAAGATATTCTATTGTGTAAGGAAACAATTGATATCAATGGTGTTTCTCCCTGCTTATTTGCTGAGGCCTTTGCTAATGTGATGCAAAATCAAACTAAGGGAACTATTGCTGTTATTGGTTCAATAGCAGGCGATCGCGCCCGTAAGTCAAATTATGTTTATGGTGCAGCTAAAGGACTCGTTGCAAAATATATTCAGGGGATGCAGCATCGTTTTGCAAGTAAAAATTTAAAAATTATTCTGATAAAGCCAGGCCCCACTGCTACTCCAATGACAGAAAAATTGCGTACTAAATCTGATAGTCGGCACCAGAAGTTTGTATCAGTCAATATTGTTGCGCAAGACATTGTAGATGGAATAGAAAAAGGTAAAGCTATTATTTATTCTCCACATAAATGGCAAATAGTTATGTGCATAATTCAGCATATTCCATCATTTATTTTTAATAAGTTAAATATCTAAGCCTAATTATGAAGTTAAGACGAACCTCGGATATTTTTATTCCAATTATTTTTGGAATCGCTGCTTTTTTCTTAGTTGTGGGTCCATGGATGCTTAATCCTCAAAATGTATCATGGATTCATGGCCTAGATCCACAACAGCATTATTGGGGCTGGGTTTTTTTTAGACAAGGTCAATGGAGTTTCCCAATTGGCATGAATCCTGACTATGGGCTATCAATTGCATCTTCAATAGCATTTTCAGACTCTATTCCATTACTAGCATTTATCTTTAAGCCTTTTTCTTCAATCCTACCTGAAACTTTTCAGTACCTTGGTATATGGACATTAATATGCTTTATTTTGCAAGCTTGGTTCGCCTGGATTATTGTAGGTCTTTTTAGTCAAGATCGTTGGATTAAGTTTTTTAGTATGGGCTTATTAGTTTTTGTCCCGACATTCTTTTTTCGAATTGCTTTCCATACCTCCTTATTAAGTCAGTTTTTTTTGTTGGCAGCTATTTATTTAATTTTAAATCCAAAAAATAACCGAAGAATTTTATGGTGGGGATTATTATTAGCTATTTCCGCAATGGTCCACTTTTATCTTTTTTTAATGCTGCTCATTTTATGGCTTGCAGATTTAGTTGATAACACATTTAAAAATAAGGTTATAACAAAAAAAAATGCAATCAAAGAAGTACTAATAATTTCCATTGGATTGATATTAGTATTTTGGCAAACTGGATATCTCATTGCTGGAAAATCTTTTTCTGTAGAAAGTGCATATGGGTTGCATTCTCTAGATCCACTAGCAATTTTTAGTTCTGCAGGATGGTCTTATGTATTAAAAGAAATACCAATATTGATACATTCCTATGAGGGTTTTGTATATCTTGGACTGGGCGGAATTTTATTACTGCTATTTTCTCTACCTATTTTAATTGCAGGAAAATCTCAATTTTTTAGCCATATTAACCGACATCTTTTTTTATTTTTTTGTCTTTTTATTCTTCTCATTTTTGCTGTTACTAATGATGTGAAGATTGGCGGTTTCGCTTGGAAATATGAAATTCCACAATATATTTTATATCGTCTAAATATATTAAGAGCTTCTGCTAGAATGTTTTGGCCAATTCTTTACTTATTAATCGTAGCATCTTTATTTTTAGTGATTAAAGGTTATCCAAGGCGCATTACAATAATTGTTCTAGGCTTACTATTTTTTATACAAGTAGCAGATACAAGTGCTGGCTGGTTACCTATGCGTAAGAAAATCGGCCGAGACTCTAGGTTTTCACTCTGCCAAAATGAGATCAATTACCTTCCATTGCTGGGATCTAATTTACAGGATCCCTTCTGGACAGAAGCAGGAAAAAAGTATAAAAAACTAGTTTTGGCTCCACTAGTAGATGCCGCCTGGCAATGGAATTGGACGCCTTTTGCAGCTTTTGCAGCAAAAAACCATATGGCTACAAATGGGGTTTATTTAGCTAGGATAGATGGTAAAAAAGTTGGCATTACAAATAACGAGACTAAGCTGGCATTTAATAGCGGAATATTTGATGCTCAAAGCCTTTATGTAATAAAAGATGAATTACTACCCCTTCTAATTGCACATACTGATCCTAAGATTGACTTATTAACGCGCGTCAATGGAATAAATGTTTTTGCTCCACGCTGGAAATTATGTAAAGAATGTTTTCAGGATATTCCCGCTCTTAGTTTATTTGATTTATTAACAAAGCCTAAGGTTGGGTTAAATATTCCTTTTGGCGACAAAGATTATGAAAATTTTCTTGGATCTCCGCAAGCATATATTCCATTTGACTGTAAAAATACAGTAAAGCCACAGAGAATTTATCAATTTAATTTCAAAAAACGTGAGTCACTTCTTACAACAGGCTGGTTTAAGCCAGAAGAATGGGGTGTATGGGCTGAGGAAGAAAGTGCTGGGTTAATACTTCCGTTACCGGATAAGGGGGCTAAATCTATTGAGATAAATGCACGTGCTTTTGTTAATCAAAGACATCCAATTCAAAGAGTTTCAATTTGGGCTGATGGGATTTTTATTAAACAAGTTGTATTAAGCAAAGGAGATCAAAACTTAATAGATATACCTATCCCCTCAAAATCGCTTATTTTAGGCTATGTAAATCTTGAGTTTCAATTTTTAGATCGTATCAGGCCAAAAGATATCAGCGATAATTCTGATGCTCGATATTTATCTATGGGCTTGGTATCCGCAAAATTTAGGTAAAAATTATTAGAATTTTTAGATGAATAAAGAATTTTTATTTTACCGTCCGGATATTGATGGTTTACGTGCCCTGGCTGTAATTATAGTGCTTGCTTTTCATGGGTTTCCCTCAGTATTTAGGGGGGGATTTATTGGTGTAGATATTTTTTTTGTAATTTCCGGATTTCTACTCTCAAGTATTATTTTTACCGAACTAAATAATCATAATTTTAGTTTTATTGACTTTTATTCGAGACGTATTGTACGTATTTTCCCTGCTTTGTTAGTTGTTCTGCTTACTTCCTATTTATTTGGTTGGTTTTTTTTATTCCCCGATGAATTTTCGCGGCTTGGAAAGCAGATAATAGCTAGTTCACTATTTTTCGAGAATTTGCAGCTTACACATGAAAGTAGTTATTTTGATGAAAGTGGGGTTGTTAAACCTCTATTACATTTATGGTCACTAGGCATAGAAGGACAATTTTATGTTGTCTGGCCAGTTATCTTATGGGTTGCCTATAAGTTTAAATTTAATTTATTAAGAGTTGCATTATTTCTTGGGATTTTTTCTTTCTGCTGGAATTTATACGAACTTTATCAGCTTAAAAATACAACCTCATTTTATTTGCTGCAAGTCCGTTTTTGGGAATTGCTATTAGGAGCAGTTTTAGCGTATTTAAATACGAATCCCCAATATCAAAAAAATAAATTTCTACAGTTATTAAATTTTAATAGTGGAATTTATCCAGATTTGCGCTCACTTACAGGACTCGTATTAATTATTATTGGCCTTTTGGTAATTAATGACCAAAATCCATATCCAGGAGTGTGGGCCATGTTTCCTACATTTGGGGCTCTCTTATTGATTTCAGCAGGACCGAGGGCATTTTTTAACAAGGTATTTTTATCATCTCCTTTATTTGTTTGGTTTGGGAAAATTAGCTATCCACTTTACTTATGGCATTGGGTATTGTTGGTATTTCTTAACATCACATTCGTAGATATTGCCTTTAGAGGCCGGATACGGCTTGTAGTTTTATTACTATCAATTTTTCTTGCTTGGCTTACCTTTAGAATTGTTGAAAACCCAATTCATTATGTAGTTTATAAAAAATTAAAGGCATTAGGTTTAATCTCTGGCCTTGTTTTATTGGCTATCTTGGGCTACTTTACTAATAAGATGAATGGGTTTGAGTTTCGAGCAATAAACAGTGGAAATTACTTAGGCACCGACTTTGAAAAACAAGTAGTTAAAAATAAAATTGATTACTATAATAAATATTCAGAGCCATGTGATTTTAAAAAACTAGAGGAATCCTCTAGTATATACAAAAATTATCCAAAGAAACAAATTGATAAATCTTGCACTCATGTAATAAATGAGCGTTCTCACTCTGTTTTTTTATGGGGAGATTCTCACGCGCAGATGTTGACTTCTGGGTTAATTAATGGCTTACCTTCTAACTGGAATTTGTTGCGGGTTGCAAGCCAAGGTTGCAAGCCAAATACAACTCAAGATATAGATTCTAATAATAATTATTGTGAAAGATCTAATTATTATGCTTTAAAAAGAATTAAAGAAATTAAGCCTGATGTAGTAGTTTTGGCGCAGCGAGATAAGTGGAGTAATGAAGGCATGAGCCAGTTATATAAGAATATTAAAAATTTAGGCGTTAATAAAATTATATTTATAGGTCAAAGTCCGGAGTGGAACGCATTTTTACCAAATATTATTATGCGCACTTCTGTCAGCAAAATTCCAAGGCATTCTCTTAAAGGATTAAATTTAAAAACTATTGAAGATAATAAAAAAATAAAGCTTGATTTTGAATTGAATAATACCAGTTCATCTAAGCAATTTATTAATTTAATTGATTTATTTTGTAACGATGATGGATGTATGATTTATCTTGATCAAGACATTAAATCAGGGATTACAACTTTTGATAATAATCATTTAAGTCCGATTGCTTCAGATTACTTAGCAAAAATATTATTAGTCAATGCTGTTATATCCAAGTAAGAATTTTCTAAAATTAAACTGACTATATTTTATATACTAAAAAGAGGCATCTCTATATAATTTAAATAGATAATTATTGTGGGCTTAAAAAAATTACTCCAACGATCCCCACCCCTAGCAATCTATCATCCAAGCTCATACCTAGGTCTTTTGGGCGGACGGGATTAAGAATTTTAAAATCCAAATTTAAATATTCATTATCTGAATTGCTTGCTGGTAAATTAAGAGTTATGCGATTTCCTTCAAATTGAGACAAGCTTACTTTTTTCATGAAAGTACCATTTATCCAAATTTCAATATTTTGAGTTGGATGTTTGGTATTGACGAGGGCTCTTAACTCTAACTCTAGTTGTTTGGGGGATCCTTGGGGAATTGGTAATAAGATATGAGTATTATTTCCATCGGACCAAGTGCCCCAATCCTCCCCATACGGCGCCCATCCTCCCAATAAAAAATCACGGCTACCAGATGCATTTTGCGAAAAGTTAATACGCTCGCCAATCAAAGTTAAAGGAGCTAATCGGCTTAATTCCAATTCTTTGGGCACAGCAGGACATTCTTGACAGGATTTCCAGCCAGGGGCATAGATATTAAATCCATCAATACGGGCTAATAAGTCAGTTTTGGGGTTGAATGCTACTGGCGCAGGATTATTCTTCCAGTCATCTAAAATATAGAGGGTTTTGGGGTTCGAAGATTGCAAGCTATGCTGTATATTTGGAAACCCGAAATTAGCGTTATCATTCTTGGCCTTTACCCCCGCTGCCAATACCGTAATTTCGTAATACTTACTTGCCGCGCTCCAAAAACTATTTTTTAGCGGGCTATCTGAATTCTTTGCTGGAAAAAAACGATACGCAGATTGAAAAATTCCTAAGCCCAATTCTTTTACATAAGTATTTGGTATGCTCCAGGAAAATAAATAAATAAATATAAAAAGTATTGATACTTTTTTTAGGTAAATTGGGCGCTGAATAGATATTGCAAATATAGTGATAAATAATAGTGATATATAGAGATGAATCCATCTACCCCAATCTATACCTAATGCAAAAAGGGGGAAGAAAGATAAAGTGCCGCAAACTATTAGCCAATAATTATCCTTGCACCAGCTAGAAATAAATACTGGAAGGAGGGAAATAAAAAGTAATGGTATATATACGTATAAGTAAGATTTTTCCCATATTAATTTACTTACAAGATTGAGGCCATCTTTGGGAGGATTGATTTAGCCAGCCAATTGCTCCAAAACAAAGTCTTGAACTTAGATTACTTAATTCTAAAGAATGGCAAATTTGAGTAGCAGCTTCAGAGCTACCATGAAAAAAATATGAAAATAATAAGCCAAAAAAAGCAAGAAAAATATAAAATGAAAAATAGATATTTAGAAATGGACTAAATTTATAATTTTGTTTTTTTAGTTGAAATAAAAGATACAGGAAAAAAATTAAGCTTAATGGAGCAAGCTCATGAGATAGTACAGCGATACTATATAAGACTAAAGAGCCAATGAGATATGAATGAAAAAATTTAGTCTGCAAAAAATTACATGCAAGAAATATAAGCGATAAAAAAACTAGCGTTTCTTTTCGAAAGCTAGCTCCAAAATCATATAGCGGAAATAGAAAAACAAAAGCAGGTGAAAATAAAAATAATAACCAAGTATTGGGGCGTGCAGTTGCAAAAAAAAGCTTAAATACTAAATGAAAAATTAAGAGATAAATTAATACTTGGATACTATAGGTAAGCCATAATAAATTTATGCCAAAGCCGCTAAAATAATATAGCAATTGACCGATAAAACCTCTGCGTATTAGACCACCCTGGTAATTAATGAGCCAATCACCAGTTTTAAAGGGATGCCCACCATGGAAAATCTCCAACCAATATAGTGTTGATAAATATACAAGTACACCATACCCAATTACTAAAATTAATAATTTATATAAGTTAAGATGGTGATATTTATTAAGCATAAAAATACGTTACTATAAGAAATCTATAAAGATAGTATCTTAAACGAATGAAAGTTTAATTGAATATTCTTTATAAATAATCAAAATTACTACCCTTTTACTATTCTTATATGTATCGAATGAAATTATCTGATTTAAATTTCACTTACTTTCTTAAATTATTAGTTCCTATTGTAATTGGCATTAGTGCATTTTATTTGGTTGTAGGGTTCAGTCCCCTAAATCCTCTAAATATCTCTTGGTTGAATGGGGAAGATCCACTTATGAATTATTTTGGATGGGTATTTTTCCGCCAAAGTCCGTGGAGCTTCCCTGTTGGATTGAATCCCAATTATGGGCTAAGCATTAGCTCATCCATTGCTTTTTCTGACTCAATTCCATTTTTTGCATTTATCTTTAAGCTTTTAACAAAAATATTGCCAGAAAATTTCCAGTATTTAGGTTTGTGGATTTTGCTTTGCTTTGTATTGCAAGCCTTGATAGCACGTCAATTAATAGCCTTATTCACGAGTAATTTTTATATTCAAATTTTAGGGTTACCTTTATTTTTATTTTACCCACCACTAATATCGCGAATAGGCCTCCATGCTGCTTTGGTAGGGCAGTTCTTGGTACTAATGGCTATTTATTTATATATCTTAAGCAACAGCGAAATCAGTAAAAAATTTAAATACTCATTTGTATTATGGTATGGATTATTAATTGCATCCATGATGGTTCATTTCTATCTGCTGGTTATGGTATGGGGGCTCTGGCTTGCATATTTACTTGATCATTTTATTGCTAAAAAAATAAGTTTTAAATATCTAGTGATAGAAATGCTTCTCGGCAATTTTCTATTAATAATAGTAGCTTGGCAGTGCGGATGGTTTATTGTAGGTACGGCATCAACTTCTATAGTTGGATATGGTGGTTATGGTGCATATGGACTAAATATAATGGAGCCTTTTTTTTCCAATTATTGGTCATATTTTTATACGCATGCTTTTAATTTTAAACCAATTTCTGACGGTTTTAATTATCTTGGATTAGGTATTATTTTAACTATTATTTTTGCTCTACCTGCTTACTGTATGCAGAATAAATGGCTAGAAAAATGTATACGAAAATCACTTTTTTTAGCTAGTGCTCTAATTTTATTTGTTATTTTGGCCATTTCTAATCATATTGCATTTGGAAGTTACTTATTTATATTTAATTTGCCCAAAGAAATACTTTCTTTTCTAGGGGTAATACGTGCAGCAGATCGATTAATTTGGCCTGTTTTATATTGCCTGCTCATTTTTAGCATTGTAGTGATGATCCGTAGTTATAAAAAATGGGTTGTCATTTTAATTTTATTTTTGACATCGAGCATTCAAATTTTTGACACAAGCATAGGGTGGAAAAAATTAAGCCAATTTGCTTTACGGATGAACTCAGTAAAAATTGATGAAAAATTAAAGCATTCATTTTGGGAAAATGCAAGTCAACATTACAAGTTCGTAACATTAAATCCAGCGCAAAACCAGGCATCTGATTGGCAAATTTTTTCAGCATATGCTGCCAGACATAAAATGGCGACTAATTCGGTTTATTTAGCAAGAATGGATCAGGCAAAATTATTGTTATCACAAGAACAATTTTTAAAAGTTATCATTAGTGGAAATTATGTACAAAATACGCTATATATTTTTAAGAATTGGAGAGATTCGTTAAATTTACCTACAGTCTCTTTTAACCATCAAAAAGATCTTTTTGCTCGAATTGATGGATTTAATGTATTGGCCCCCGGATGGAAAACATGTGCAACCTGTAAGCAGGTAGAAGCTAGTACCGAGATTAATTCCCTCATACCAATTACTAAGATTGGCATTATTTATAAATTCTCTGATGCAGGCCAAGAGAATATTGCCCTGTTAAATGGCTGGGCTTATCCTGAGTCATGGGGAACTTGGTCGATTGGTGATAATGCAAAAATTGCATTTCCTTTGCCAAAAAGTCCGACAAAAATTATCGAATTAAATTTACGTGCTTTAATTACAATGCAGCACCCAAATACTCAAATTAAGATTTATATAGATGGAGTTTTTCAAAATACTATCATTCTTTTTCAGTCACAGAATAATATAGTTCAAATTCCTATTCCCAAAAGTATTCCCCATAAAGATTATTTGGTAATGGAATTTAGATTTTTAAATCCTGTCAGACCTTCTGAAATTGGTTTTATAAATGGAGATAATCGCCTATTAGGCATTGGTTTAATATCAGCACAATTTCGCTAGAAACACTCTATAATTTGAAAATAAAATTTATTCAGGAAGCTGACAATTTATAAATCCCGTACTAACTTTAGCCTTATTATTCCAGTGCTAATGGGAATCCTCGCGTTCTATATAGTAGTTGGACCTTGGGCTTTAGATCCGAAAAGTGTGTTGTGGCTTCTACATAGGGACCCATTGCAGCACTATACCGGTTGGGTATTTTTCAGGCATACACCATGGCTATTTCCTTTGGGGCTTAATCCTAATTTTGGCATGGATATTGGCACTTCAATTGTGTTTTCTGACTCCATTCCTTTATTCGCAATTTTTTTTAAAGCATTTACATCAGTTTTGTCTGAGCCCTTTCAATATTTTGGTTATTGGGTATTAGCTTGTTTTATTTTTCAAGCAGTCTTTGCTAGCATGCTGATAAATCTATTTTCTAAAAATTGGTTAATTATTTTTTTAGCAAGTGGAATTTTTATATTTTCCCCAATCATGCTGTACCGCCTTGCTTGGCATATGAGCTTAATGGGGCAATTTTTAATATTGGCAGGTTTTTACCTTAATTTTCGGACATTACAACATAAACGCATTATGCTATGGGCACTTCTCTTGAGCATCACTACCTTAGTACATTTTTATTTATTGGTGATGGTATTGTGCCTTTGGTTAGCAAGTTTGTTCGATCAATTTTTAATCCAAAAAAATATTAATGTCATTAAATTTATCAAAGAATTAGGCCTCGTCTTTTTTTGTATTTTTATTACCGCGTGGCTTGCAGGATATTTTACGGTTACAGGAAAATCAATTGAGGCCATTGGTTATGGCATAAGTCAAGTGAATCTCATAGCGCTTTTTGACCCAATGGGGTGGTCATATTTATTAAAATGGATACCTCAAACTACAGGAATTTATGAGGGGTTTAATTATTTTGGTGCTGGGGCTATTTGGGTTTTTATATTCTCCGTAATATCAGTCTGCATACAAAAACGCTGTTTTTATACAAACTTTGTTTCTTTAGTTTATCGCCATATATTTTTAATTATCTTTTTGTTTTTCATGTTTTTATTTGCCATTACAAATAATGTCAAAATTGGCAATCTAAGTTTTACTTTTCCTATTTCAGAGTCTTTGCTCTCTATATGCAGTACTTTAAGGGCATCTAGCCGTATGTTTTGGCCAGTTTTATATTTATTAATGTTAGCTATAATTTATTTTGTAATAAAGGGTTATAGAACAAATACTGCTATAGCGATATTATTGATTGGCTTTTTACTCCAAGCCATTGATACCAGTGCTGGATGGTTACCAACACAAAAAATTATGCATAAACAATCAATTGAGCGCTCAAAAGCAGATCTTGTTGATCCATTCTGGGAAATAGCGGGTAAGCATTATAAAAAAGTTATGCTGAAGCCTCCAATGGAAATGCCGCCTCCAGAATGGCCTTGGGGTATTTTTGGTCAATATGCATCCAAGTACCACATGGCAACTAATTCTGTTTTTTTATCTCGTCCCGACATCGAAAAGATGAAAAAATCTAAGAAACAATTTGAGGCAATTTTAAATACTGGGTCTTTTTCAGAAGATACTTTATATATTTTGAATAATGAAAATGCGGCAACTGTTTTACCGAACCTAAAAGAAAGTGATTTACTTGCTCGAATAGATGGATTCAATGTTTTAGCTCCAGGTTGGAATTCATGTAAAGACTGTTTACCTATTAGTGATAAATTAAAATTTAGCGATTTGTTGCCAAGTATTAAGTCAGCTGAGTTAATATCATTTAACGCATCAAGTAATCATAAATCTTTTCTCTCTAATGGTTGGTCAAATCCAGAAGTCTGGGGTGTTTGGGCGGAAGCTCCGAAAGCTACTTTACTATTACCATTACCCCCTAATGGAGCTAAATTTGCCCAGATCAATACACGGGCCTTTATTTCTTCTAGGCACCCACTTCAAAGAGTATCTATTTGGGCAAATGGAATATATATTAAGCAAGTAGAATTAAAGCAAGGCGATCAAAATCTAATTGATATTCCCATTCCTAAACAGGTTTTAATTCCCGGTTACGTTCGGCTTGAATTTGAATTTTTTGATCGTATAAGGCCTATGGATATAAGCAACAGTAAAGATGACCGATACTTATCTATGGGTCTAATCTCGGCAATTATGAGATAGAACGTAATTGTCGAGTACGAAAATGCACCCTAATTTTTTCTATAGGTTTTTCAATTAATAAATGAATTACTATAGCGGCGATCAAGATGAAGCCATAAAAAATGAGGCCTTTTATATTTTCATTGGTAATGTGAAAATAGTCTGTAATTATCTTAGTGACATCAATTCTTAACCCCCAAATGAGGTAAATGGGATAAGAAAGCTCGCCAATAAAGCGGTCGATTTTATTATTTTTTGTTAAGTTAAATATAAAAGGAATTGCTACAGCAAGCAATAAATAAAATAAGCCTTTTTTAAATTCGTAGGGTATGGTGATATTTGGGAAAAATAGTATAAATCCCAATATTAGTGCTAGGAGAAATTTTCCAATTTCTGTATATAGCGCATTATTTTCTTTAAAATTAATCTTAATGTAAAGATTATAAGCCACTGCACCAAGCATAAATAAAGCAAGCTCACTTGGGAAAAAACGGTAGCTCCATGGATCGTCAAATTTACCATGATTTAAAAGATATACACGAACTACTAGCGAGACAATAAAAAAGAAATAAATATATTTATATCTACGAAAAAATAAAATAGGTGCGAAAATATAAAAACTAATCTCAACACCAAGTGTCCATGCTTGTGGAATTAACAAGTAACGAAATATTACAGGACTAGAGTCTAAGAAATTTTTTACAAAGCGCAGATGTCCATCTTGAAGACCAATGAACATTGCTAAATCTTGAAACATCATGGTGGCATTGGTGAAGATAATATATCCGCTTAAAAGCGGTGGAAAATCGAATATATTCTTTAATTCACCTGGTTCGATTAAATTTACAATAAAATTAAATCCCGCAATTACGATATAAGCTGGATATAAGCGTAGAAAACGATTAATTAAGAAATCTTTGGTTGAGGAGTATTGGTTATTTAATATCATGGCTATATAGAATCCAGATATGATGAAAAACCCCTCTACCGCGACTTCACCTCCAATCAGGCGAAAAGTTGGAAAGAATAAGAAGTGCGCAATCACAACTGAATAAGCTAGAAAGAATCGAATTAGGCCCATTTTTTAGTCCCTGATGGTAGATTAATTTTTTATAAATTAGCTTGCTTTAGCAATAATAAAATGATTTTAAGACTTTTGACGTAATTGTTTTATTATCAATAGCATGAGAGGAATAGATTGAGAAATAGAATTAGTCATTTAGCCCCTATTAGCCCTATGCGAGTCCTAATTACTGGATCCTCAGGCTTTATTGGTAGACAGCTTGTAAGGGATCTACAAAATGAAATTCCATCTATTTTGATTCGCGCCGCCGTCAGGAAAACTTTAAATGAAGGTAATAGGCCAAAAGTGGGTCAGGCGGAAGCAGTGGCGATAGGTGAAATTGATGCATTTACTAATTGGGGTAAAGCGCTAAATCAGGTTGATGTTGTGATTCATTTGGCAGCAAGGGTTCATATAATGAGTGATTCCAGTGCTGATCCCCTAGAAGAGTATCGGAAGATTAACGTTGCGGCCACAATTAATTTAGCCCGACAGGCAGCCGAAGCTGGCGTTAAACGCTTTATTTTTTTGAGCTCTATTAAGGTTAATGGGGAGTTAACCCCATCAGGAGATGTATTTTCAGAAATATCTCCACTTCTGCCTGAAGATCCTTACGGTATTAGCAAGATGGAGGCTGAAGAATCCTTAAGGAGCCTCTGCAGGGAAAAGGGTATGGAGTTTGTAATTATTCGAGTGCCATTAGTTTATGGCCCAGGCGTTAAAGCAAATTTTCAAAAGTTAATGCTTTTAACTTATAAGGCTTCTTCATACGGTTTACCTCTTCCTCTGGGGGGGATAAAAAATAAACGTAGTATGTTGGCCTTAGGGAATTTAATTGATTTTTTATATTTAGCAATACTACACCCCAAGGCGGCGAATGAAATTTTCTTACTTTGCGACGGCAGTGATTTGTCAACTTCTGAGCTATTAGTAAAATTAGCAATATCGATGCACCAGTCTTTATTTCTATTCCCTCTACCAGATATATTTTTACAATTCATCGGAATTCTAATGGGTAATAAAAAATCTATTCTGCGGCTTACTGCTTCGCTTCGTATTGATGCTAGTAAAGCAAGAAATTTATTAGCTTGGTATCCACCCATTAAGATTGATGATGCTATTGCGAGTACAACTCGAGCCTTTTTAAAAGAAAAAAATTGAT
>Ga0214919_10007865_pt1 | contig 14260 bp, 12 predicted proteins | sample LL1503_MetaG_FD_177994 | JGI IMG/M metagenome (GOLD analysis project Ga0214919, IMG submission 177994) | Freshwater microbial communities from Lake Lanier, Atlanta, Georgia, United States - LL-1503 | ecosystem: Environmental > Aquatic > Freshwater > Lake | place: USA: Georgia | collected...
TGAAGATATTGCGGAAAGCATTCGCTGGTCAGTCATGTTGCCAGAACATGTAAACATAGATTCTTTAACAATTCGCCCAGTCGCGCAGGCCGCGGCGCACAAGGTTTACAGATCTAAATTGCATGATAAAAGTTAATTATTTGATATCTCTACAAATACTTTTAGTAAAACTTGGCGGTCAAAGTAGCAAGAGTTCCTTGAGATGTTGAGACCAATTTCCAGTCCGGGGCAAAAACTTCAAACAAAGTACTACCTAGCCCTGATTTCTTGGTTGATTTCAAGCGGCCATCGTCAAGAACTGAAATGAGACAACGGCCATCGCTAACGCTGGCACTTATCACAATATTTTTCGCTCTTCCATGACGAATTGCATTTACGATAAGCTCCTCTATGAGTTGCGAGATGATTTCACCATTTCTGGAGACTCTCAAAAGCTCTGGAGGTAAATTAAATTCCATATTGGCCAAGCCCTGCCAAGTTTTTTGGAATTCGTAAAGTCTTACAGAAGGAATACGATCTGGCTTTTTCTCATATGGCATCTTTAGTATTTGAAGTCTGTCTAAAACCTTTTGCGTTACCTCAGGGGATATAATTGTGAATTCAGATTCAGCAGCCTTCAAAAGAAGTAATTTGCAGGCCATTAGTTGTGACTGAACTTCGGCGTGAAGGTACTGGGCGTATTCAGATTCAGTGGAGGCGACCAAACCTCCATCGATCATATTTTCCAATTCTTTATCCGGGATGAGTGACTTTAAAAAATCCAATGCGTTTTCTCGGTCTTTCTGAACCGTCAAAACAATGGAGCCAATAAAAGCCACAAATAAGAACGTGAATAATGATGCGATATGTAACTGCAGGAAACTTGCATTTGATGTGTAAGATCCTGAATCTATAAAGTAACTTAGACTTAAAAGAATTGGTGAATAAATAAATAGAAACAGGGCCAAAAAAATGAAATTTGATTTTCTAATCGAATCTGTCATTTTATTGCCAAAAAATTCGGACAGATAAGCTATAGCAATTAAGAGCACAAATGACGTCAATTGAATAGTTATTCCATTTATTACACCAGAGTTTGCAATCTGACCAAAAAGCCCCAAAGGAAGAATGAAAATTATTGTTAAATTAATAGGCAACTTTGTCTGAGATAGAGATTCCTTTAGCACTTTCCAAGGCTTAACTTTTGGCCAAATCATTTCTGCTTGGCGCCAGCGCTCAGCGCTTTTAGGACGTATGTGTTTGTTAATCAAACGATCAATAGCCGACGCTTGTTCCTTCAACGTAAGCGGTGCCCGTCTTCCATCATGTGCCGCAGCAATAAAATCATTCAAGTCTTCAATTACCTGCTGAATATTCTGACTATTTTCAGGAAAATTGCTTTCTTGATTTGATGGACTCTTAATTGACGAGGACTTACCTAGCTCAATCGCATTGCTTAAAATTTGCCTCAAGTCAGACTGAAAGTTTGTCCAAATGGAAAATACGATTGCAGAAATAATTAGTGCGTACAGAACCGAAATTGCCGAATTTAGAATTCTGACTGTGAGTTGCAATGGATCTTCAACTAGAAGGACCGGTGCGGTGAGATTTATGGTCGCTCCCCTAACGGATCCCATGCATAAAGCGAAGAGCAAATGTATTTTGCGATTATGTTTTCCGTGAAAATAGATCACAAACGGGGCCATAGAAGCATGTCCGAAGAGAGCAATAGCAAGCCAGGTTAATATCAATGACCTATTGCCTAGTGAGGGCGCAATAAAAATAAGAGTTGCCAAAATTGATATAGGTAGTAATCCCCAATAAGAATTCCAAGTGATGAGTCTTTCTGGAATTAAGGTTACAAAAGGCTTAATATTCGATTGAATTACATTAATCACTTGCTTGAAAACTAAAAAACTCTTTACTTTCAACGCGACAGCTCTTTCAACTGAATATTTTGAATTTCCCAAATTGCATCATTAATCAACGATTTAGTCTCATCAATAAATTTTGGTAAATCTTTATTTGCCGTAATAAATCCATTATTTTCGGAAAGAACATTCAATGCCATAATCACGCCGGAGATCTTACCTTGAACTACTCCAAAAATTGTAGAAACAGTTAGCTTTTCAAGCTCTTCATTCGATTCATTTAACTTTTGAATTTTTTCAATTTTAGCAATGTTCTCAGAACTTAGAAAGGAATAAAAATTATTTTGCATATTGAGCATGGTTGTTACCAAAGATGCGATGTACACCCCACCAAGAGTTTTGAAGGCAGAATAGACTGGAAGATAAGGATTTTCTAATTGAAAAAGTCTAATCTGAAACAAGTCTGCATATAGATATTGCACAATAAAAATATTCAAGAACACAAATGCAATAAACCAATTTTTATCCAATATATTTTTAGCTGAGCCAATTTTATGAAGTAAGAGTATGACAAGCACGATTATTATTGAACTTATTAATCCCACAATTGCGCCAGGTAATCCATTTCTTGAACTTTGGCTAATTACTGCTCCTAGAAAAAGAAAAACAAAAGAAGTGCCTATGGAAATCTCCCGCGGAAAAATTCCAGAAATGAAATCTGCTGGACCTACGTGATTTTTTGGCTTTATATTATGAGACTCTTGAGATTTTTCAATTGAATTTAGTTTTGATTCTAATTTGCGGTATAAATCTTCGGATTTCTTTTCTAGCTCATTAAAAGATTCTGCGATTTGTTTAGATGCTGCTAATTTTTTGAGATCCATGGCCAAATCTTTTATTTGTGTTACCTTGGGAAGTAGAGTGTCATGCAAATTATGAATAGCTAAATATTTGGACTCAATTTGAGACTTATTTAGCTGAGAATTGTCAATTGACAGCAAACCATCTAGCACTAATAGTGCGTTGTTCTCATTTCGAATCTTGTCAATATTTCCAAACCAGTAGGCAGCCAAACTAAGTATTAGACCGGTTGTAAGGAAAGAATACAACACTCGCTCTAACATCTGAGATTCTGAGTTTAATACGTAATTAGCGTACAGATCTGTTACAACTCCCTCAACACATCCCGTACTAAACCAGACAAAAAGACAAAGCATTATGTGCTGAGTTTTTTCTTTTCTGGAATTTATCAAAGTGCCCTGAACGATAAAGATGTAAAGCAAGCTCACCAGAACTCCAGCAGTTACAGCCATTAGTTGTAGTGAAAAGTTTTTTAGGCCAAGAGAACTTTCCCGCTCTAAGGAGAAGAACAAAATAAAGGGCAGACACGCAATTACGGAAGCCAGAGAAACTATCCAGCGTCCAGTGGCTACAACGAGGAAGTTATCGAGAAAGCGCCTCATTTAATTACAACTCGGTCTTCTTGCCACATTCGTACGGCAAGAATTCTTGGATTAAATTCGTCATCTGATTTCAACCCAAGGCTTGCAAATGTGCGTTGCACCAACGCTTCGGTGGCACGAAGTGAAGTTCCTCGCCGTTTAGCGATTGCTTGATTCGTATATCCCTCGGCCATGAGTCTCAAGATTTCACCTTGAGTTTCGCTAACAACAATTCGCTGATTATCGAGAACTGGCACAACGGTTGTTGCGTTGATTTTGGAGATCGAGTCCTTGATGGCCGCTCCAAGAGAAGCGATTGATTGCAATTCTGACTTCACCAGATATATGACATTGGGAGGCAACTCGGTTCCACGAGGTAAGGCTAAATTTGGTGAGGCATGTGAAGTTAAGATAATTTTGCCGATCCATGGTCTTTCTTCATGTAAGAAATTAAGTAGGTCCGCTCCAGTCGGCGCATTTACGCCAAAATTCAGATCGGTGATAACCGCATGCGGGTCGAAGCCCTCGATCGCCTGGATCGCCTCAGCCACAGATTTGACCCCGATAACCTCGAAATTGGCATCGGTAAGAATCTCGCGGAGAAGATTGAGGGTAAATTCCTCATCTTCGGCCACGAGAACTCGCGCCTGAAACCCGACAGTCAATTTTCCTCCAAGGCGTGCTAAAGAGAATTGAGTTTAGGTGCGAGCGCGATAATTGCTCAACTTGCATGTTCGGTTGATACATCATGTGAGAAAGCGGCAAGCGTGCCGAGAAACCCAGATTTCACACGTTCTAATCAACCCGAACGGAGAATTTGGGTTGGGAATTAGCAATTTCTCGAGCGTTATGCTGGGCTAGTGAAAAATGATAAATGGTCACGAAGGCCGCGACTCAACCTTCTTAGGAGTTTGCCTGTTTATCTTTCCTCGCAGCAACCAAAATACCTCTTGAAGCGATTCTTCGCCTTCTGCTTAGTTGGGGCGTTTTTTTCAGTGGTTGCCCCCGTAATCGCAGATGAGAGTTCGACTCCACTAAATTCTGGCCTGGAGACTTCTACGGCAACCAGCGAACCCACTACAAGTACCTCGCCATCTCCTTCCCCTGAGTCAACTGAACCTCCAATTCCGATTGACCCAGCACAAACATCCCCTTCTCCATCGCCGAGTTCTTCTCATTCCGCTTTAACCACTGGGTCCACCCAAGATTCAATTACAGCTTCAGCTTCACCTTCGATAACCCCAGTTGCCGCTTTAAAGAATCAAAATATGAGAGTTGAAGTTCCGAGTATTTTGCCGGTTGATCCTCGCGCAACTTCTCGAAACCTTCCTGCGGTGCTGCTAAGTGGGCCTCGGTATTTGCTAGCCTGCATTGAAGGTAACAACCTCAATTTTGATATTTACGAAAAGAACTCTGTTCAAACCATATTCAATAATGAGCAATTGGTCAGTGGAGACAAGTCGTCGCAGTTGCTTATCTCGGGGACTACTGAGCAGGTGCAGGCGGTGCTAAACAGCTACGGCGGGCTACGAGCCGTCACCAACCGAAGCGCTATAGCTGGACTTCACGCAACTCTGAGTTTTACCGCGATAAACGAACCTTCTTTGGATCCGGCTTTTTGCCTTGAGCGCTCGCCGGCTAATTTTCGATCAATCCATTTTCGACCGCTGGGATTGGGTATGAATTTGATCAAGAACGATTTAACGCTAAAAAAATGAATCAATCTCACGTAAAGCGTTAGCGTCGACTCGATTTAAAACCCGAGATCTTGGCCGCGTCAATCAGGCCTTCGTTCACGTCCCACAGGTAAAATTCAAGGAAATCTTGGCTGGTATGTGCTGTCCTTGAAATGGAGATGTGATGCGACAAGGCTTGCAATCTCCTCTTAGTGGTCGAGTCAGTTCAGGCTTTGGCGGCGGGAAAAGTCGACATAAAAATAAAATCATCATAGGTGCCGCTTTGGCTGGCGTAGTGCCCTTTCTTGTCTCAACTTTTGCAGCAAGCGTGACCGTAGGTAGCGGTGCCCTCGAGTTCGGACAAGGTTCGCAACAAGCGATCGCATGCGACCCGAATGTCTTTGCCGCAATTAGTGAAGAATGGCATTCAGCACCTACTCCGCAAGATTCTTCTGCAGGCTTTTTTAGAGTTCGTGGTGTAACAGTTTCGAATTTAGATTTAGCAAGTTGTCGTGGGAAAAAATTACGAATTCGTTTGATTAGTACCGTAGGTGCAGAGCTTCCAGTTGGCCCACTTCCGGAGGCTCATGTAATGCAGATTTCATTACCTGATGTTGATGCCCCTGTATCAACTAGTGATGGTTCAGCACTTGCGCTGACCTATCTCACAGGTGAAGGCTCAGCAATATCGAGCACTATGGCAGGAACAGTGTCCCTAAATATCTCAGGAACATCCATTTACGATGGTTCAGATCTTTCTACAACAAATGCAGACGTTACTTTTTACTTAGACCCAACAGCGACGCTGGTAAATATTGATGGACAAACTATCGGAAGAACTACTGTTGAAACTGTAAATAATCCAAAGCGCTAGAATAATTTTATAAAAGCTTGTTGGTATTTACATTTTCAATCTTTGATAAATGCGCATTGCTTTGTTAATTCTAGAAGTACCGTCAGGTTGGCGCATGGCTGAACTGATTTCCCGCCGAGCCAAAATTGCTCGGAATTCGGCCGCCAATTCAGGAGGACTCCCAACCACCTGCTAGCCAGGTCCATTACGCCTCAATATGTGGTAATACCCGAATGTTTTGGGCGTTCATGGGTGAATTCAGGGCGGGAGCGGCTTGCTATGAACGGGTGGCGGTGCTTGACTAACCCTCGTTAGGCAGCCCGCAGATCGTGGATTCGCTCGATACTTCCCTCTAGGAGGAAGCACAGATGGAGATTTTAAACTTAGGTGGCTCATACGAATCGCCTGCGCAATCACCGAAAAAGAAGTTCAAAGTGCTTCTTGGTGTTGGATTACTTGCTGCGGTTATGGGTATGGGTTCGACTCTTGCTGCGAGTATCACTCTAAGTTCTGGTTCTCCAATCGAATTCGGACAAGGCGTTGCCACTACCACTGCCTGCGATTCCTCAATTACCGTGACACCTTACTCAACATACGTTAACGACACTGTTACGGCTGACTTCTTATTTAGTTCAGTAGCCCTATCAAATGTTGATACCACCACTGCAGGTTGCGGTGGAGAAACTCTAGTTCTGAAGGCCTACACTGACTCTTCAACAGTCGCTACAAATTATGCCGTCAGCGGTTTACTTGCAAACCCACTGTTCTTGGGATGGAATTATGCTTCTGGTGCAAGCGGTGGAAACGGAAATGCTGGTTCGAAGACACCTTATAACTCTGGTATTGCAATTTCGTTAAATGATGCTGGAACAACTTGCACGATACAAGTTCTCGCTGGTACCGGTGGATCTGCGGATATTTCTGGTGCGGCATGTACCTTAAGCGCTAATACAATTACGATTGCGCTCGGCGATGGTGGTGGAGGAGCGGAGTACGGCACTTCTACGGCTGCGGTATCCAAAATCACTGTTGAATCATCGAAATCTGTGCCTTCTGGATACGTAAGCACAACAGTTTCATAATCTAATAAATGTTCTAAAGAACGGCCCGCCCAGGTTAAATGGTGCGGGTCGTTCTACTTTTATCCAAACTCCACCCTACAATTCCCTTGTGACCCAACTGTGAAATTGGTTCATGTCGTATTGGTTTGCTTAATCATAGATTGGACAGGCGATGGCTGAAGAAGTGAATAAGGCCACTGCTGGTTCGGGGCCGCATCTCTTGGGTGCAACAGAGCTTTGGATTGAAAAAACTAGTTCGCTTCCTGATTCCAACGTCTTGATTACTATCTCAGACATATCTGGGGAACACACTTATTTGATGGCCGGGCAACGAATAATCGAGACTAAATCAAGTTTGTTTGTTCAGGCTCCAGAAGAGCGAGTCGTGGTGGGTCCACGCATTTGGTACACCCGCTTAAATACCGCCTTTCGGTGGTCGGGCTATGCCTTAGCAATCGTCTTAATGTCGTTTTCAGTACTTTCATTCTCGGGCACAGTTAAAGCTCGAGTGGTCTTAACTGGTTCGATGATCCCGACCATAAATCCCGGAGATATAATTCTGACTACACCTGCTACAAATGTGACCCCTAAAGTTGGGAGTGTAGTTGCCTACGTAGGGCGCCGTTTTGATGGCACGGCCGTTGGAGTATTCTCGCACCGTATCATAGGCGGGGATGCGGCCACCGGTTTCATAGTCAAGGGCGATCACAATCCTTCGCCTGATACCCAAAAACCAAAACTCGAAGACATAACCGGTGTAGTAATTTTTGTGATTCCAATAATTGGACGATTTTTAACTCCAAAGGCGCTAATGATTACCGTTCCACTGATCTTTGGGCTGTGGCTAATTTTTGATGCCTTGAAAAATGACTAGGAGGATACTCTCGGCTCTATTTTTAACTTTCTGGATTTTTCAAATTACGCCTGCAGCTCAAGCGGTAGACATTCCAACTCTAACTTGGGAGCGCGGGAGAGAACAGAACGTAGTAGTCGGTGGGATTTCATCACTTAATTCTTTAGAGGTTAAATTGCTAAAACCGGGTGCACCTCAAATCAAATTACGTCCGAGTTCAATTAATTCAAGCGGATACCAGGTTTATGCGGCTACCTTGCCGGCAGATTTGCCTATTGGTGAGTACGCAATTTATGTGTTTGGCGACGGAAGCGTAAATGGTTCTAAAGTCGCCAAAGTTAACATTTCTGTTATGAAACGTTACGACATTACGTTAATTCCTCTTGATTTACTGTTTTTAATTCTTTCAATAATTTTTACTTTCACCGCGCTCTCAGTGATTCACGGTGCCCGGTATTTGAATTTTTCTTTTTTGAGACAAAAAACCCTGATAGAAAGTCAATCACTTCTTTTTTCTAATTCGGTGCCACGAATTGTTTACCCAGCCTATTTACTTAGAGCTGGAGCACTTACGAAAATGCGGCCATCGATATTTAAATACTTACTTCTAAAAGACGAGACTCTCATTCATAAGGTTTCACCTCTTTTATGGTCAGTGTTACCTGCGATTGGATTGGGACTAGGCCTACAAGGAGGACTTGTTTCTAAAATTACAAGCGCTTTTATCCCACTTTATGCTCTGATTGCCATATCAGTTGTAGGTTTTTTCGACTCGTACAGTGGGATTTTTGCTTTGCTTGGTTTTGCTATTGGGCAAATTGTACTAGGAGAAGTTTTGGACTTTAGGTCAATCTTTTCACTTTCCACATTAGCCCTAAGTTGGGTATTCGTTGGGTATATCTATGAACTCCTTATCTCAAGTAAAGGACTCGAGCAGTTGCGAAAAAGCCATGGGCTACAACCTTGGAGTTCAAAGTGGTTTTCGCTGGTAATCATTTCATTAATTACTGGTTTTCTTTACTTTTCGACCTTACTTTTAACCCAAAGCATTACCACAGAGCCTAAAATAAACTTTGACAGCTATCTAATCTCTGCACTTATTATCGTATTTTGCTCTGGGTTTAAGTTTACTCTTCAACTCTTCCTAGACTTTAAGCTGACTAATTTAGAGTCAGCCGATAATTTTGTTTCGCAAGAATTCAACCCGCAGAGCCTATTTACTTTTTTGAGTTCTTGCCTTATTGGTCTCTTTGCTTTCTTTTCTGCATTCATATGGACATCGAATTTGGGTTTTTCACTAATAGTAAGTTTTATTATGTTGGGAACGTGTTTAACTTTTTCCGCCTCTCCCAAATTTCCCAAAATACAGAAATTTCGCAAATTCAGAAGAAATTTAATAATTGAAGCGGCTGCTGTAACATACTTGGGTTACTTACTATTCATTTTGATCAGATCTCTGCCTATTGATTTCAGCCTTAAATCAGAGTTTTTTGTAATTTGCGCTCTTTCTTTACCATTTTTACATCAACTTTTTACCGCTTTTTTGCCCGATTTCAACAGGAGAGCTGAACAGCCTCAATGAAAAAACTTACCTTTTTTGTTTTACTGCTCTTGTTCACTCGAGCACTTACATTTTATGCTGGCGAGGCGGGACAGAAGAAAACAGCCCAATTCCAAAACATATTATTTGGAGATAATTTCATTTCAAATGGGAATGACAATCAAGTCTTAGCGGTAGTAATCGGGCCAAGAGGTGTTGCCGGCCCTGCAGGGGTTGCAGGGAAAAATGGCTTCGTGGGTTTAAATGGTTTGTCTGGTCGAGACGGATTACCTGGAGCGCCTGGTCCAGTAGGACCCGCAGGTGCTGCTGGAACATCAGGGCCGGCAGGGCCGGCAGGTGCTGCTGGAACATCAGGGCCGGCAGGGCCGGCAGGTGCTGCTGGTCCGCAGGGGCCGCGTGGTCCAGCTGGCACGAACGGAACTTCAGGATCTGCGATTGCAGTTATTGCATTGCCTGCAGGTGATTCACACTGTAGTTCAGGTGGAGTAAAGCTAGTCGCTTCAGATGGAACAGCATCGTTTGTGTGTAGCGGATCCGCTTCCGTTGGCTTCGCTGGCGGATCAGCCGAAATTTTGAGTTGTGATGACGCCGTAGATCTAAGAATGTTAAGCCATTTTGATGCAACTGCCCGTCGCTTTATTTTGGATGGAATAAAAGTTGCCGGATTGAATTCAACTTGTACGGGGAAAAGGCTTGAAATTACATTATCAACGACCGCAGTTGGCGCAGTTCCAACCACATTTGTTTGCACTGTCGCAGCGCTGCCTGACCCTGCTGGGCAGGACCTTTATCTTGCCAGACCTGAGTATAATTTGAAGTATGGCGAGAGCGGATTGGTGGTTCCACTCGTTTGTACCCCATCGCTGAGCACGATGGATCTAACGATTTTAGATTCTATTTTAGGATTTCAACTGACATGAAAAATCGAGGGAAGGTAGCCGATCAACATGGCAGCAAAAAAAGATAATTTACCCGCAAAACCCATTGTTTCAAAAGTACCACTACCAGTTTCGGATTCTGCACTAGTCATCGACCTTCCAGATGGACAAAAATTGGTTATTGGGAAAATGAGCCAAGGCACCGTGATTGAAGTTGCAACATGGCGCGGTGTAGGAAGGCCAGATTCAAGAACCAATCGAATGATGTTTGGAATGTCCACTGCGGAAATTGAGAACAACAGCGACGATAGCGATCCATCTTCACAAGTTGCGCTGCAGCCAGAAGGACGTATTAGCCAGATAATTGGTTATCCAATTGCAATGCTCAAGTGGTTATTTAATATTCAAAGCGAACCTACAGTTAAGAAAAATGGCAAAAAGCGTCGGAAGTTGATTATTGAACCTAGTGTCTCGGCCAAACAAATTGAATCAACTTCTCAAGATTCAACCAATTCCGATGTAAAAAATATCTTCGTAATTAACCTTGGTAAGTTTGCCTCATTTTTGAAATCTCTTTTAAGAAAATTAGTCGAAGTTTCTAACTTTAAATTTAGAAGTTTAAAAAAGTTTATTATAGGTGGCAAAATAAGCAAATCTAAAGTTCAAAATCGGGGTGAAGTAAAGTCAAGTCAAGATCTTGAGTTTGAAAATTGGCTTGCCTCAATCACATCAAAATCCGAGAAGCAACTTAAGGCACCTTCCGCCAAGCGGCCGATAAAGAAGAAGTCAAAGAAATAATGCCGTTTGGCAACCCGCCTTACCGAGTTATACGTGCTCGCCAAGGTATCGTTTAGACATGATTTCCCGGTGCGGCGAGGACATTAAGAGAGGGGCGAGCGATGAGCGATAACACTAAACGTGGTCTTGTGTTCACCGTAATTTTACTCTTAATTTTATTTGCTCTGGGATTGCGTGTCGATCATCCAAAATCTGGCTTGAAGAATGCTTTGGGTCCGGCATCATCGTCTATAGCAGTTTATTGGCACCACTCTCAGATAAGCGCAGGTGAACGTGTAGTCGTTGATACAGATAAACCTGAGCTTGATCCAGTGCTAGCAATTGTGAATAATGTAAATACCGATTACGTTGATATTCAAACTGATGATGGTTTTCAACGAATCCCGATAAAAAATGTTCGGGGCTCGCTTGTAATGGTATTTCCATTTATAGGCTCGTTGCTCGGATTTATTGGGCTTTAGAATTCTCACTTTTTTGAACCATCACAGTTAGCGGTAGGATTTGAAAAAGTGAGCCAACCTCAATTCAGGAGCAGAAAATGCTGAACCATATCTTAACCGTGTTAGGAAATATTTCAGTTAAATTTGTATTGGCTCAAAAATGAGTCTGATTGAGATCGAAAAGAAAATAAGAGATCAAAAGAGATTTCCTAAAGTATTTCTAGCCACGGCTTTAGCTACAACTGTTGCATCTTTCGGACTAGCAATTGGTGCATATATTACACTCAACAATTCCTCTGAGAGTAAAGCCGAATTAGGAAATGGAGTTATCGCAACTCCATCTTGCGATAACTCTGGAATTCTTGTCACTCCTTTTGAAAGTTTCGTTAATCGAACTAGTCATAAGTTTACTTTCAATGAAATTACGCTAACAAATATTTCTAAAGAATGCTCTGGAAAGGATTTTATAATTGTCGTACGTGGCGCAGACGGTGCAGTAATTCCTGTTTCAGTCCAAGATGACGGATCTCTAATTACTTCTGTGCGCATATATTTCAATCAATATGCTGGTGCCAATGGAACAGTTGATCAAAACGGCAATTTGAATGACATGTTCAAGCTAATTGGGGGAGATTCTACAACTGTGACAATTAGTGCTATTAATGGTTTGGAATCTACGGGTGTTGCGCTTCCTGAAGATGCCAACGGAGATGTTAATTGGAACGGAGACAATCCAAAAACGTATTGGCAGCTCCGCAATGATTCAAATGGTGTTTCAATCGTGTTCAATCCAAGCCCATCTCTCGTAAATGATTCGATTGAAGGATTTGCGGACGCTCGAAATGTTTATAGAATTACCTTAGAGTCAACCGATCACGTTAATTACTAAAAAATTTTGGATTTTAAGTTTTAAAGACAATTTCTCTCTTTATCGTTCATTAACTCTCACAGCAACTTCGGTTGATCTTGATACAGCCAAGCTTGTATTCGTCGGTGTAATTTCAGCTACTACGGTGACCATGCCTAACGTCGAAGGTTTCCAAATGCATGTAGCCGATGCGGTTACGCTAGCTCTGACTTCGCCGCATCCAGGAATGGTTTTTCCATTCTGTAAGAAATTCACTTTACCTGCTGTACCAACCACTACGTTGATTGAAGTATTCGATTGATAAGTGACTGAGGAAGGAACGGTAATGGCGATAGATTGACTGGTAATTGTGAATGTAACCGTTGTCGCTGAAGATGAAATCGAGTTATAGGTCGCGTTACCAGCCATAGTGGCAGTCACACTACAGGTACCCGCTGTACCAACTGAAAGTTGACCCGATGAGATTAGGCATCCACTTGCAGTTCCATTCGTGACTACGTAACTAACGCTTTGCCCAGATGATCCGCCGCTTGTCACTAGAGTCAATGGTGTACCGACAATTCCATCGCGTGATACAACACTCAGCGCACTTTGATTAGCCTTAGTAACCGTCAAAGTTGCGGGATTTGAAGCAATTGATGCTTCGGTGCCTGAGTATGTGTTTTTAACGATGACCTTATATAGATAGCCGTTTGCGGTGATTGGCAAACTACTAGTTGTATAGGAGTTCGATGTTGCTCCGGTGCCTGTCGTAACATTTGCCCAATTTGAACCTCCATCTATGGAGAGTTGCCACTGGTAACTAACAGTGCCGCCATCAGAAGACCTTGCAGAAACCGAAAATGTGGCGGTTTGGTTAGCACTCTTTGTTAGGTCCGCTGGTTGAGTTGAAATTACAGGAGAGAGGGCGTCAGCTGGAATGGTTGTTCCAACTAGCGAATGTGGTGATTCCAAAGAATCGTTATATTGTGCGTTACCTGACGCGGTAATTGTGACTCGATAGCCTGTCGACTCTTCAATCAATGAATAATCACTAACTGTGAGAACTTTTGAAGTACCACTTAAGCCCGTGATGCTTGTAAGTAAAATCGAACCAGAAGAGTTATAAAGGCTTAATGTGTACGAATTTGCGTTTGCAACTGAAATCCAGGATATATCTAGAGACTTATGAGTATTTGCCGTTGGAGAAATGCTTGGTGTATTTGGCGTGGCTAGTCTCGACTTGTTGGTAGTAATAGATGATGAAAATGGTGATGGCGCTGAATCGGCATAGCTGATGCCATCTCCGATAGCGGTGATAGTGACAACGTATGCAGTATTTGCAGTAAGACCAGTAATGGCAGAGCCTGAGGTAAATGAGGTCAGGGTCTGTAGCGCAGTTGATGTGTCGCTAGCAAGATAGATCCGAGCTGTGTAAGAAGAGGCGTTGGCAACGCCTGATAGCGTTACGTTAATTGAAGTTGCAGAGCCGCTAGTTGCAGAGCCAGTTGGAGCATTTGGCGTTGCAAGAGTCGTGCGGGTAACAGTTAGCGTTGCCGCCGCTGAATAGGCGGTGGTTGTAGTTCCATTCTTACTATTGGTTGCAGCCATTCGATACTGCTTACCGTTATCACCAATTACCAGAGTCGGAGTTGTGTATTGGGAGGCAGTTGCTCCAGAGATATCACTCCAGGTTGACCCTGAATTAGTTGATACCTGCCATTGATAGCTCAAAGATCCGCCATCGCTTACCGTTGCAGAGCTAGAGAACAAGTTGGTCTGACCCACGTTCTTGCTTGCACTACTTGGCGCTGCAACTACCGGGGTTGCAGCAGCAGGGTTGGTAGTAATAGATGATGAAAATGGTGATGGCGCTGAATCGGCATAGCTGATGCCATCTCCGATAGCGGTGATAGTGACAACGTATGCAGTATTTGCAGTAAGACCAGTAATGGCAGAGCCTGAGGTAAATGAGGTCAGGGTCTGTAGCGCAGTTGATGT